>ULMO01007338.1_pt1 | contig 15815 bp, 7 predicted proteins | sample 1951691 | NCBI WGS metagenome assembly ULMO01 (sample SAMEA4835554, study PRJEB28245) | human gut metagenome | biome: gut microbiome; material: fecal sample | place: Denmark | collected 2008 | reverse complement strand
CAGCCGGTTGCCCTGGCCGTCAAATATATCAGAGATCTGTCCTGCCTTATCGCCTCCAAGCACAACATACCTCTCAAAAACCCTGTTCTCCACAAGACGCCTTATCCCTGCCCTGTCTCTCACATCATCCATGGAATAGCCATGTGCAGTTGCAAGCAGACGGCAGCCGCAGTTTATCACGCCGAAAATGGCATCGACATCCTGCTGCCCTCCTATCTCATCGACCGCTATGAGATCAGGCGCCATGGTTCGAACCAGCATCATCATTCCTGAAGCTTTTGGACAGCAGTCAAGAACATCAGTCCTCATTCCGACATCATTCTGCGGAACACCCTTGTAGCACGCCGCTATCTCCGATCTCTCATCAACCACACCAACTGTCATTCCTCCGTCAGACACTACTCTTATGATGTCCCTGAGCAGTGTGGTCTTGCCGTGACACGGAGCGGACACTATGAGCGTGTTCATCAGCTTGCCGTCACTGTATATGTATGGCAGGACATCACCGCTGCATCCCTTGATCTCATGTGCCACCCTGATATTAAGAAATGATATGTGTCTGATGCATTTGATCCTTGTTCCATCGAGTATGATCTTGCCCGCAACTCCTACCCTGTGTCCACCGCACACGGTGATAAAGCCCTGACGTATCTCATCCTCATAGGCATACAGGGAATGATTGCAGATACATTCCAGAGTGTCGTTCACATCCCTGGCAGTCACTATGTACGCATCCTTCATATTACAGGTTCTTGATCCGCAGGAATCAACATATATCTCCGAGTCCTCGTATCTAAGTATAAAGGGACTATTCACCCTCAGACGTATCTCCCACAGTCTCCCATAATCAAGCCTCAGCTTCTCAACCATGCACCTGATCCTGATGGGAAGCAGATGCAATATATCTTCTCCACACATATGTATCGTCCTTCTTCTATATAACACTGTCTGTACAGCTACATAAAAAGTATATTCAGAGGGTGGATAGGTTAGAACCTTTGGTTGCTTACAGCGCAAAAAAGTCCCGGCGATTCAAATATCCTGAATCACCGGGACTCTTATTCTTATTATATGTTATCGTAGGTAGTTATATCCTAATGCTGGTAACAATTATTATACTCTTGAAAGATACTCGCCAGTACGTGTATCGATCTTGATCGTGTCACCCTCGTTAACGAAGAGAGGTACTGATACCTGTGCGCCTGTCTCAACTGTACATGGCTTTGTTGCACCTGTAGCTGTATCACCCTTAACACCTGGCTCGCACTCTGTGATAACAAGCTCAACGAAGAGAGGTGGCTCTACAGCAAATACGTTGCCATTGTGTGAACAGATCTTACACATCTCGTTCTCCTTAACGAACTTAAGTGAATCACCTATAGCTGCTGAGCTGATAGGAATCTGATCATATGTCTCTGGATCCATGAAGTAATAAAGATCTCCGTCATTGTACAGATACTGCATGTCCTTTCTCTCGATGTGAGCCTTCTCACACTTCTCTGTTGGACGGAATGACTTCTCTACAACACCGCCACTCTTGATGTTCTTAAGCTTTGTTCTAACGAAAGCTGCACCCTTTCCTGGCTTAACGTGCTGGAACTCTATAATCTGATAAATATTTCCTTCGAATTCGATTGTAACGCCGTTTCTAAAATCGCCTGCTGAGATCATCTCTGCCATAACTATCTTATCCTCCTTAAAGATATAAACTTCTTGTCACATTTTATAATATATGAAATAAATTTTCAACTATTTTTTACCATACCATCAACCTTTATCAGGTAAGTCTCCGTTTCTGCGCTTTCTACTGTCGTATATACACAGCAATACAAACGCACATACTCCTACAGCACTCACGATGGCTCCCGGTATAAGACCTACGGTATGATACCTGAGTTCTATATCGTGATAGCCGCCACTACTAAATCTCTATCAACTTCTTCTCTGATCCTGTAAGATTCCTATAACCATCCTCCGTCACAACAACCAGATCCTCAATCCTGACACCAAACTGTCCAGGAATATAGATTCCCGGTTCGACCGTTATGACCATGCCAGGTTTCAATATGTCATCACACTTAGGTGAAAATCTCGGATTCTCGTGTATAAACAATCCCACCGAATGTCCAAGTCCATGTCCAAAGCAATCTCCATATCCGGCATCGGCTATTATACGTCTAGCAACAGCATCAACATCGTTACATCTGACTCCTGGTTTTATCATATTCATAGACTCCGTCTGAGCCTTGAGTACCGTATCATACACATATTTCATTGAATCAGATGCCTTTCCTATTGCTACGGTTCTGGTCATATCTGAACAATATCCCTCATATATACAGCCAAAATCCATAGTGAGAAAGTCCCCCTTATTCAGAGTCTTATCCGTAGGAATAGCATGCGGCATAGATGAATTCATTCCAGATGCAGCTATGGTGTCAAAACTCAAGCCCTCCGCACCATTTTTCTTCATATGATACTCCAGTTCAAGTGCAACATCCTTCTCTGTAATGCCAGGTCTGAGATATTCCAGTATATGTGAAAATGCCTTGTCTCCTATTGACTCCGCTATATGGATATTCTCGATCTCCTCATCAGTTTTTATCTCTCTTAAGGAATCCAGCTTACCATCAAGGCTTATCCATTCCACACCGGATATTCCTGTCGAATATTCCGAATACTCTCTATAGCTGATGCTAAGATTCTCAAATCCAACTCTAAGATTCCCAGAATTTTTTCTCTGTCCATCAAGAATAGATGAAATACACGCAACATATCCTTTTCCAGCAATATCCGCACATTCATATCCTTCGCACTCGCGCTGGACCTGCTCCGTATATCTTGAATCCGTTATGACTGTCTTACCTGATCCTGCCAGAACTATAACGCCCTCGCCGCGGTACGATGCTATATATCTCATGTTGTACCTGTCAGTGATCAATATCGCATCAAGATTCATCTCATCTATTATCCTTCTGACCTTTTCATAAGCAATTGCTGTGTCCATAACCATCATCTCCCACCTTCTATATAAGAACTTATTTCCTGTACTATCTCATCTATTTCAATTCCTGTAACCGGAACTATGATATCAGCGGCAGCTTCATACACCGGTCCTCGCTGTCCCATAAGTTTCCTCACTCTCTGATCTACATTTTCTCCCTGCAGAAGAGGTCTGGTCGTATCTCCCGCAAGTCGCCTTACTACCTCCTCAGGCTTAACATCCAGATATATGATCCTGCCCATTCGCCTGAGTTCATCCACATTCGCCTGTCTCATAGGAAGTCCACCTCCAGTGGATATAACCGTATGTGACAGCCGGCTGTTCAATTCCTTAAGAGTATCTGTCTCAAGCTGTCTGAAATACTCTTCCCCCTTGTCGGCAAATATCTGCTTTATGCTGCAACCAGCCTTGTCCTCTATATAAGAATCCACATCCAGCAGATCAAAGTTCAGCTTTCTCGCAAGAGCTTCTCCGACAGTTGTCTTACCACATCCCATAAATCCTATGAGGATCACATTTTCTCTGATTGACTGCAGCAACCTGTCGTACACAATATCAGCAACATCCTCCGATATGGATATATCATTCCAGAGCTCATATGCAATTATTCCCTGATAAAGGAGCATACGCAAACCATTGTACGCCAATGCTCCAGCCTGTCTGCAAAGCTTCATAAACTTTGTCTCAAACGGATTATATATGAGATCGATTCCCACACTGACTCTGTCGTAAAAATGTGGATCATCGATGACTACAGCCTCATTGTTCGGTGCCAGACCTATCGATGTGGACTGGAATACCACGAACTTATCATCTACATTCTCCTGCAGTAACTGTCCATAATCACCAAGTCTCATGGCAGTCATTGTCTCTCTGCCAAAATGACCATTCATGTCCTCTGCTATCGTCTGTGCCTTCTCGATCGTTCTGTTAAGAATATATACCTTATCCGCACCCTTATTCATGCACATATATGCCACAGCTCTCGCTGCACCGCCTGCGCCAAGTATGATTACCCTCTTACTGTCCAGTTCCACTCCGTAGGACTCCAGTTCTCTGGACAGCCCCATCATATCTGTGTTATATCCCTTATAACCGTTTGCAGTCCTGACAAGAGTGTTGACCGCACCTATTGCCGCTGCCCCCTCATCTATATCCACAAGTGAAGCCATTATCTCATTCTTGTGAGGCACAGTGGCATTCATTCCCAGTATATTCAGTTCAAATGCACCCTTTACAGCATCCGCCAGTCCCTCCTTATGGGTGTGGAACGGTACATACACCTCATTTATCCCCAATATATCGCTGAGTGTGTTGTGTATAAGCGGTGACAAGGTGTGCTGAACCGGATCACCAAGCAAACCCAATAATCTTGTCTTTCCATTTATCTCCATATGTATCTCCATCCTTCAGTCTGTTATTTTAAACAGAGTTAGTATAACACAAAAAGAAACCGGAGTATATAACCACCCCGGTTTCTATGTTTATTGCTATTATTTATACTATATACGCATTATGCAAATACATTCTTCTTCTCGGCGATGAAATCTCCAAGTGCCGGAACGTCTATAGTATTGTCTGTCAGGTCAAACAATGGATCTGCGGCCTTAACCTTGATCATTGTATATACAGGAACTGTCTTGCCCTGGTAATATACCTCCACAACGATGTATGTGTAATTTCCACCATATGGTGCATAACACGAATCATCAGGTGTAAGAGCTGAATCATCACCATTTCTCACAATATCCTTTATGTCGCCTGATATAGATGTTAACTTTGCTGTACCAATCTTTGTGTATGACTTGATCATTCTATCAGTATCCTCTGTGTAGCTTGGTCTGATCGAGTAATCGGAATCATCATAATCCAGATCATAGTAAATGTTAACCTTTGTTACCTTTGTCTTCTCTGGAATACCAATCTTGTAATCAAAGTCAGGATCGTCAGTCTTTGAATCAACTTCCTTAACATATACTGTCTTTCCTGACGAAGCAAGTGCCTCTGCATCCTTTGGAAGCTCATCCTCTGCAGCCCATGTCTGCTTTGGATCGTAACACTTAATAGTTGGCATCTCTGGTACTGCTGATGCACTGTTTACAATAACATTGATGAACAGCTTTCTCTCATCATTGTTTCTTGTACGTCTACCTGTAACTGATGAATGTCCGGCACCACAATATGTGATCGCACCACTGCCATAAGCTGTAGTGTAGATGAAGTAAGCCTCCATTGCATCTCCAGGATCCGCTGCATACTTTGATGAACGCATCTTACTGTTCGATGAGTTATTTGAACCTGCAAGAGTATACCATACTGTTATGTTGTCACTCTCAAGATCAAGTGCAAATGCCTGCTGATGTGTACCCGATATGTTCAGTGATGAACTTATGTTGTATGGATACAATGTTACAAGACCTGAGTTAAGCTGTGTAGCCTTAACTGTCTCAGCACAAGCTGACTGATCCTGATTTGCTGCCTGTGACCAGGCTGTTGCTGCCTTATATGACTCCTGTGCATATACATATGGAAGTGTAGTTGTTGCACCGGCCATATTACCATTGTAGTAAAGTGCTGTCATTGCAAGTGCACTTACATATACCTTCTTATCTTTTCCAAGATATGGCTGCCAGTATGCATTCTTCTCAACAAATCCATCCATAATGTTAGAATTCATACTGTTCAGTAATCCTTCGCCCGCTGTAGGATTATTTGCATATGGTGTCAGGTAATACAAGCTGCTATCCGGTGATGTATATGTCACATCATCGACTGTTCCATCTGCTGTGTATGTAACATCCAATGTACTTGTATTAACAGAAGCCTTGCTGTAAGAAACACTCTTAACGTTATACTTACCAAGCTTAAGCGGATTGTCATACTTGACAACATTGTCTGTTACATCAACATGGAATCTGTTCATTCCTACTACTGATATAAGTGACTTTGTAAGATTAACTGCACCTGCATTTGCATATGGTGACATTGAATCGTGGAAGAAGAACAAATCTCCTCCTGCTGATACATAGTCAAGTATGTACTGACATGTTTCCTTCTTGAAGTCAACCTTAAATCCACCAAATGAATCCGATGGTCCAAGAACAAGTATTGAGTACATGTTCTTCATAAAGCTCTTACCATATGAACGTCTGAGGTAAGTATTGTACTTATCCTTTGCCTCAAGCTCTGCGTTCTTTGCTGTCACATAATCTGAATAATACTTAGCAAAATCAGCTCCGAAATCATCTGACATCTTTCCTGCTTTGAAGTCACCCTCACAGTGATTCATTGTGTTGTACTTTGGCCAGAATATCAGATAATAATCGCCTGTATCCTGCATATACTGAAGGACTTTCTTTGTCTCTGCATTGCTTGTCCTGAAATTATTGATAAATGTACTGTAATTTGTAGTTCCTGTGTATTTACCATCAATATAGTTTATTGCATTCTTGAGATAGTTATCAAGAATCTTCTTTGGCGTTGCAACCTTTGCTGACGCTGCTGAATATTCTGTAAGTGCAACAGCGGCAAGGCTCTCGTACTCTTCCTGACTATGTCCATCAACCTTCTCACCCTTGGCAAGCTTCTCAGCCTCTTCTACCATAGTATCAAGGCAATCATACTGAGCATCTACTCCATCTCCTGTCTTGAATGAAGCTCTGTCACTTGAAGCTACTACAAGATCAAGATTTATGTCATAATCCTCAGAAAGCTCATCTGCAAGATTCGAATAATAATCATCTGCATCTGTATTTGTATCAAATTCGTATATACCAAATCTGGTCTCATGTCTACCAAGGACAGCGTACTGCGTTGTATCACTCTGATCAAGCTCGGTCTGATTTGCAAATACATTGTACTTTGCAATCTTGTGAGCTGTCTGTGACTCAATATCAAAATACAGCGTATCTGTTGACTGCCATGATTTAGCCCCCTGTCCTTCTGCCATCGTCTGAACCTGAAGAACATTTATCTCACTCTTTGATACGTTATTGTTTACTATCTTGCTGAGACCTGTAGAAGAAGCAACTATATTGCCATCCTCATCTGTTATCTCAAGATACCATGCTGCTGATCCAAAGAACTCAGAGTCAAGCGCTACTGTCAGTGATTTCTCCTGACCGTTTGTGATCTTATCCCCAAGACAATAATCACCGCCGCCCTTCTCGAACTTTGTATTCTTATCAACATCTACAAACAACTTGTAGTTATATACTGACTTGTCACCATCAACCTGGAATGTAAACTGTAGTCTGTTGGACTTGATATAAGTCTGCTGTATTCCCTGCTGATATGTAACTGGTTTTGTAGTGATAGTAAGTCTTGTTCTATGTGCACTTCCTGTCACCAGTCTGTTAAGAGATGCTGAAGTTGCATCATCATAGACTACCTTGTAATTATAATATACAGTATCTGTTCCCGGACGCTTATACCATGACTGATCCTGTACGTCTGAGTCCATATAATCAGTTTCCTTGAACTTACCTCCAGCAAGTGACTGAACACGCTTTGTCCATAAACTGTTACCGTATATTCCATCCTTATCACTTATATACTGTGTTGCATCCTTATCGAATCCCCACAGAATATTTGATCCATTTGCTCCTGTATGTCTTGCATAGAGAGTATCTACCAACTGATACATTCTTGATGATGGATCGAGATAATAATTCTTTCTCTCAAGCTTTCCATCTTTATACCAATATCCCTGAAGGAGCTCAGCCTGTGAAAGCTTATCACCATTTGCATTTGTACCCTGCATATTCTCATATACACTGGTAAGCTCATCACTTATGATCATCGGTCTGCCTGATGCCATGTATGTGAGAAGCTCCTGATACTTTGTGTTTGTCAGGTCGTTACCATTCTCTGCAAGATATGTTGTTGTGTAATACTTGTCACCAACCTTTGGTGATGCAAGCATATTTGTTGATCCTGATATAGGTGCTGTATCAGGGCTGTACGTAGATGCATTCATCAACTGACTGAGTGTACCTGTATGGTAATACATGATGAATGTTGGGAATATCTGATATGTGTATCCCGGCGTAGCATTACCGATATCATTCTGTCCTTTGTACATCTCCGCCGGATTTCTATCCATAGCACTTATATCGCCACCGATATATACCAGATCGTATGTCGCTGCTATATCTTCCTTCATACCAATGAGCTGCTCGGTCGAAACCTGAGTGAGCTGAATATCTCCAATGGATATTCCATCGATAGCATACGCTATCTTCGCCTTGGTAAGATCAAAATCATAATACTCTGTTCTGGCCGCAAGCTCCTGTTTAGACTTACCACTTACTACATCAGATGGAACTGTATAATAGTTTCCTGTTATTTTAGTTGTTCCATCACTTCTTGTTGTATAAGCTGTACTTACGGTATCCTGAAGTGCTGCCACCTCAAGATCAATCGGATAATCCGGCTGAATCTCAAGTACCTTGAACTTGTTATCAGAACCATCGCGATACACACTGGCATTGATAACATCAGCCACTGCCTTTGCCGATGGTGAATCAACTACCGGAATGGTTGGATCTGAATCATCGCCACTGCCATCTCCTGAGCCCTTTCCGTCACCGGCCTTAGAAGAAACTATAAAATACTGTCCACTCTCGACTGCACTGCACAGATCCTTGAATACCGCTGTGCCTATCTCCTTGTTATATGTACCCTTGTCAATAAATACAAAGTCATACTCTGAGAGATCAAGCTTATCATAAGTACCATTCATGAATACTGCCTGGGTTTCGAGATATTTGTCATGCAGACCAGTAACATACGAAACAACCTTTGCCGCATCTGAGAAATCCAGATTAGTATATACAAGATCACTCTTATACTCATAATTGAGATCTGCATTACCAACATTCTCCTGGAAATCCTGATATGTAACTACAACATTCTCATCTTCTGTTCCTGCTGCGTCTACTCTGTATGTGTATCCTGATACATTGTCCTCGTCAACTGTCTTAATATTGAAATCATACTGATAATCAGTATCACTTCCGTCAACAAGACCGGAATTATCAGCTACTCCAACCACAAGATCATCATAAGAGAACTGGTCATCACTGACATCTCCTCCAACTACAACCTTGTAGCTATATTCAGGGCTGAGTCTGTCAAAGCTGTATGTGTATACAGTCTCCATAACTGTGTTGCCATCAGCATCCTTTATCTCCTGACCATTCTCGTCAAGTTTCGGAACCTCTTTCATCTCAAGAGGAGCCTTCATAAGAATATCTACTGATGTTCCTGCCAGATTAAGCTGTGTTCCATTTTCTACTACAAGATATGCATACATATCTGCTGCTGGATCCACTGCATCACCTGCATCATCAGTACATCTCACTGTACCGGAAACTGACTTTGTCTTGACATCCTTATAGTATGATGCTGCAAAGTTGACATTCTTAAATGCCTTACCGCCATTGGTCATCGCCTCTACAAGATCGGCACTGTCAATGAGATAAACATCAGCACCACTTGGCACATATCTTGAAAGACCTGTACCACTGCTTGAAGTACCATTCGCATACATATGTCCTGTCAGATCGCTGTTTGGAGCCTTCTGTACAGATTCCCATGTATTTGTCTTCGCATTGAATGTGTAATCAGCAGAAGCCATGTCTCCACGTGTAGCACTGCTATTCTTCTCTGTGATTTCACTGAACATTGCACTGCCGGCTCCGTCCTCTGAAATCACAAGTATCTTGGCATTATCAAAGTTCCACGACTTTCTGTCTCCTGTAAGACCTGATCTTGAACCAGCCTTATCATATGTGGAATCCTTGATATTATCCGGTATGTTACCATCAAGGAAATCAAGTATTGATACACCCTCATACCACTTATAGTATGTTCCATAGTTAAGGTAATCGCTACCACCCTCGCTGGCTTTTCTCTCTGCCTGAAGAATAAAGTCAGAGATCGTCTTTGTTGTCTTGTTTATATCAGGAGTCGTCTTGTTATCATCTGCCTCCTGATAAAGTGTCTTAAAGAAATCCGGCTCTGTAACAAGGACATTATCATATCTTGCCACAGCACCCTTAGTGATCAGCTTGTATGCAAGTGCACCCATTCTGTAATCATCATTATTTCCTGTTATAAGCTCTGGCTCTGATGTACACAGAGTTCCTGTACACAATGCTATAGGATGTGAGTTTGCTGTAGCATACGCATCCAACCAGTTATACAGATCCTCGCTTATATCATTTGCTTTGCTGGCATAATCGCTGGCACCATTCGCCCAAATATATATGAAATCCGCCTGATTGAGGATTCCCTGGGCTGTTGTATCCATGCTGTTCAGCTCGCTGACTGTACAAGTTGTAAGAGTCACCGCCCCGGCAGCCATGTTATCGCTTATCGTCTTATATCCATTGAACACTGCAAGTCTAAAATACTCACCTGCATACACATATCTCCAGAGATATGTTGTTGAATCGTATCCTGTCAGCTTCTTCGCATCACCTGAAAACTTGCTATCAGTGACGGTTTCCTTCAGCTTCTCATCCATATCTGCATTACCACTATATGAATCAGGTACTATCTGGACGATTCTGAATTTGTCCTCTCCTGTCTGTTTCTTGCCAGCATCGTTGGAGTTCTTGACTGCCAGATCGATATTGGACAATCCTGTCAGACTTGTAGATTTGCTTCCGCTGCCGTTCGCATCACTCAGGGAAGCCTGAGAATCGGAGTTAGCCAGTGTATAATTCACAAATATAGAGCTGACTACAAGTGCGAATATAATAGCTATAGATGATAAGACTATTTTTTTATTCTTAAACACTGTATTTTCCTCCTCTATTAATCCCACTCATGCTTCTTGAGCACGAATGAATTTCTGAGTCCAACTACACTTGTTACTTTATATGTCTCTTTTGTTTTTGTGTCTTCAAATCCAATAATCACTGCAACACTATTGTCTGCAGGATTGACCTGAAGCTGAAAGCTTTTCACGTTGTTAGCAAGCACTGTACCTTTCTTGGAGCTTGCATCCACATACTTTGTACACGATGAAAGCACCGCCTGTGCCTGATTTACCTTTGCTGAATCGCTGCTCTTGAGATCCTGCTTTGCCTGATTAAGCGTTTCATCACTCATCTCCTGTCTGAAAACATACAATTTCTTGTCTGTCTTGCTGTAGGTAATCGTACAGAATGCAGTCTTATCTAGCTCAGATGAATACTGAACCCACAGATAATCAGCATCTATAAATGTGTGCACATCCTCTGAAGCACCAGCGCCGCCAAAAGGCTTAACATCCGCTATATCATAGCTATTGCTTTTTTTCTTTATCACACCGCTATCTGACACTATATCCTGGATTACATCAGCAACGCCTCCCTGCTTACGGAGTGTGCTTCCCGATCCTGCGGATTTCACATACGTATCCTCAGGAACAATAAAGCTTCCTGTAACCTGAGTGAATGATGTTCCAGTCTGTACGTAAGCAGTTCCATCAATCTTGATATCACTTGCCCCCATCAGTATGTCTGCTATCGCATCATATGTCTCAGTCGCCTGAGACTGAAGCTTCTGTCTGGACGACTGCTTCTTATGTGACGCAACAGTTGTAGATATAAGGGACATGACAGCAACCATGAATATTCCCAAGATTGCCATATACAGTATAAGCTCTATGAATGTGAAGCCCTTGTCTTTATTTCTACATATCATTCTTCACACCCCCTAATTCTTTCCATATGTATGACCGCCTGTATACTGGTTCAGGTTGACCCTTCCAACAGTATTGTTGCTGTTATACTTGCAGAAACGATACTCTCCATATCCAGTCAGCACCTGACTGTCAGATTTCCTGATAATAATAACCTGCTCTGAAAGAGGAGTAGTCACTGAATCTGCATCGTAATCGTCAGCATAATATATCGTAACTCTCTCCAGCACCTTGTCAGGTGCAGATGAATTAGCAGTAAATGACTCCGCCCTTCCATCAGCGCATATACCATAGAAAATATCGTAATTAGCACCATTCTGGACTATCCTTACCGCCTCTCCACTTTTTTGCGTCCTAGTTCTCATCTCAAGCGCCGACAATTCACTGTCAAACTTCTGCAGTGAAGCAGTTGCCTGAGACGCTCTTATTGATGATATAGTGAGAAAGCCCACGCCTGACATTACTGCAATTATAGCAATAACAATTATCATCTCTATAAGCGTGTATCCATTATTTGATTTTATACCATTCTTCATCAGCTACACCCCCTATTCAACATTCTTCTTCCAGTTCTGGAATACAAGAATATCTTCGTATGAGATGTCTGATATTGATGCTCCTGTTACCTCTGTGTTACCTTCGCTCTTGGATGATGTATAGTTCTTCAGCACCTTTGTTGTAAGCGTATTGAGCTTTTCGTCTGTGCTCTCTGAACACTGTTCAAGAAGATTTGCAACAAATGCAGCGTCTGCTGATATTGACATATTATGGTCAATTATAAGCTTTGATCCAGTGATTATCATACCTCGGAAGCTCTTAACATTCTCATCAAATCTTACATTACCACCGGCAATTATAATTCCCTGGAATGATCCATCTCCATTGTTTGGCTGGAGCTTAACATCACCAGAATTGATAACTATGGTTTTAGCCTCATTATCTGTTGCATTTCCAATTGTCTTCTCAATTGAAAGGTTTTTGCTGAACACATACGCCAAATCAACGTAGTGGTTTAAAGGAGTGATACTGTAATCATATGAATATGTATCTCTATCCTTATCATATGAGCTTAAATATCCTACCGATGAGGAAGTGTAATTAGCTATTTCCCACGCATTCTGTGTACGCTTTGTTTTATCATCCACATTGTTAAGAACCGACAGATGATCCTTCATATTAATATACATATATGAAAGGAATGTGCTTGTCTGTTCTTCGTCACTTGCAGTTCCTGAACCAGCAAGCTTAAGTGCATCCGCCTTGAGATCATTAAATGCCTTTTTATTGTTGTCTGTGCCCTTGTTTCCAAGAATATTAGTAAACACCTTGCCTGTTGAAACATTATCAAGAGCTGTAGCCACATCCATTGTGGTAGTTGTGGATGCTCTCAGGAACAGCGAATCATCGTTATTCTGATCTGTGACAGCACCACTTGCATTTATCTTGCCCTCTGCCGGAAGAACCAGCTTAACCTGGAACTGCTCGTACTTCTGTACATTATAAAGCTTGCTGCTTATCTCATCGCCATAATCCTGGAGAAGCTTATAATATTTCTCAGCAAATTTCTCTGCATTGCTTACATTGGATGAATCCTTTCCATCCTCAATATACAGATAATAATAATCATGTCCTGAAACAGTCTGCTTAATAGCTGTTACGCCCTTTTCTCCTTCTGTAGCAAGATCCTTGAGGAAATCATCATACAGATCAAGTATGTTCGCATCTGCCTCAAATGTCTTTGGGAACTGAAGTGTAACTGTAGTGATTCCTGTGTCAGGGTCAACCTTCTCAGTGTTGTTCACTACAGACCACTGGGTAAGGAACATAAGCTGATTTGTCTTCACATCAAGAGACTGTCCTGTAGAATAATCCTTCAGTGTTGTGAATGCGTAATCTGCATTCTCATCAACTGTTATATTCTCATCGTCCTCAGGAACACTTGAAGCAGCAATCTTTGAGAATTCGATATATGACTTACCTGCTATATACAGTGAATTAAGATCCTGTAAGTCAAGTGTTGAATTCTTACCATTTACAATAATTGCACTATCACTAAAGTGTGATCTGAGCTTATATCCTGTTGCAAGATATCCTTTTTGTCTGAGATAATTCAGACTTCTTGTATCCTGTGCATTGTAGCTATATCCAAAATAACTTCCCTGAGTAAATTTCAAGCTTGCTTTCTCTGCATTAAGCTCTGTATCATCAAAGATATACGCATCTGCAGAAGCTTTCAGTGAGCCTCCGTCTTTTCCTCCAATGACGATATTATCTGCCCAAAGCTCTGATAAAGTCTGTGTACGACCTGACAGATTTATCTCAGCTCCGTTATATGCGGCAAGAGAACCTGAACACACAACCACATCTGAGTTGAGTGTAAGTGTGGAATTCTTACCATTTACAAATATTCCTGAGTATGCACTGCTTTCCTTTGTACCCCACATTGTGGTAGGCTTACTCTCATATTTGTTCGTAACCTTTGTCTCGGCTACATCATTATAATCCTTATTGTAATAATCGCTTGCTGCGTAGATGTTACCCTTAACCTGTGCGTCGGTTGTCCGGTTGTCGTTGTCCTCTCCTACCTCGACACCCATATCCGCAAGTATCGCATATTCATACAATGTATTGTTTGATACACTGCTTGTATCAAATGAAACATTGTACTCAGGCTCCGTGAGAACAATGTCCGTAGTGATAGACTGCTCATAGGTTCCTGCTGTTGATCCTTGCAGATTCACACTTCTCTTAACACACACATTCTTGAATGTGACAGACTGAACCTTGTCATTTTCGTAACCCGACTGCTTCTCCGTCTTAATTCCTCCATTATTCTTATAATACTGAGTTGTTGTCTTGTTATTAACATCAGTATATATAAGCTTCATGTTCGATGTATCAAGTCTGACACCATCCGGATTGTCCACCGCATCATACTCATTAGATATGAAAGACTGAAGTGTATCTGTCACGTTCTTAAGGCTCTTATAGTTTGTATCTGCAACAAAGCCTGTCATGAAAAGCTTTTTAAAAAGCTCATTCGCTGATTTATTGTCAAGAGTAGTGTACGCCTGAGCCTTAGTATCATACACAACAACCAATTCAGCCGTAGTTGTGTACGCTGAATATAGATGCTCATTGGTCGCTGCTCCTACGCCCGCATACATCTCATCAAGTGCAGTTTCTACCTCATAAAAGTTATTCAATGAATTCAGCTTATAATACTTGAGCTTGTATGTCATCATAGCTCCCATAAGTATCGCTGAAGCAAGAATGCACATGAATGTGGTCGCAACTATTACAAGGACGAAACTTGAACCGTGATCATCGGTATGCCTAAGCTTTCGCTTTAATCTCTCAATCATCTGTTACTTCCCCCTTGTTCCAGTAACTGTTGTCTTGTTTCCTTCACTGTCTGTCAAAGTAACTGTTATATCATACATATATACACTGTCACTCTGATCCTCTGTCAAGCGAGCTACAGGATAGTCTGAATTAGCATTGTCAAAGTCAAAATTAGCATACACATTAAGATCTGACGTCTTTGCTCCCGCTGCAAGCTTAAGTCTCACCTTGACATCTGACATCTTCGTATTCTTATCTGCATTCGTATATGTAAGATCATCAACGTTTGTAACATTGAACTGCTCACGTATGATCTTCTTATATGTATCGCTGAGCTCTGCTGTAGTCTCGAATACATACACATCTGCCTTCTCAGATATTCCTGAATTATCCACCGTTATGGTATCTGTCGTACAGTATGAACCATTGTATATCGCTGGAACATAGAGAAGATACACAGGTGGCAGACCATTCGTAAACTCCTGCTTGTATACTATTCCATCACCATATAAGGTGGTAGGCTTGTATACATTTTTGCCTGAGCTCTCATACTGTGATCTGATAACTGAGACCGTTGTATAATCTGTGTATTCCACATAACACTCAACTGTATATGTGGATCCCAGCTTTGATATCTTGATCTTGGTATTCTTCTGGAAATGATCCTCATCGAATGTTCCACCACCGGAAAGATAATGGTTGTACTGCACATCATACTTTCTCAGCACGTCAAGCTTCGCATCCAGGAAATACTGATATGCGAGATTATCA
>ULMO01014728.1_pt1 | contig 16724 bp, 18 predicted proteins | sample 1951691 | NCBI WGS metagenome assembly ULMO01 (sample SAMEA4835554, study PRJEB28245) | human gut metagenome | biome: gut microbiome; material: fecal sample | place: Denmark | collected 2008 | reverse complement strand
ATTGAATTTGCGCAACTTATTATACGTTATCATTTTGACGCTTACCCCTGATTTTTTATGAGGCTTACGTTTTATCTCAGCCTCATAAATCTTCATTTCTTGCAATTTGCGATTTCTTCCAATTCGTACTCAATACCAACAAACATCCCTGTACCAACCAAAAGCTTTTCATAACAGCAGAATTACCAAAGTTATATTCTGTCATTCCTTGTAAAACTAAAGCTAAACTGGAAACACACATCATTAAAGCATAAGGATTATTTTCTTCAATAAAGCGTTTAAAGGAATAAAATATAAAGCAGAAAATTAATGTAAGAAAACCTGCGAATCCAATAATGCCGTTTTCTGCAAGCATTTGCATAAAATTATTGTGCGCATGGCTAAGCTTAGGCTCTTTTGCCTTATGAGAAATATACTTATGCTGATAATTATCTTTATACTGTCCTAAACCAACACCGGTTAAAGGATGATCTTTAAACATATTAAACGCACTGTGCCATATTAAAATACGCTCAGTATTCGACTGATAATTTGCATCGGTAATTGAACCAAGACGTTTGCTAAACGGTTGATAGGAACTCATGCTTGCGCCAAAAGCAATTAACACTATTAAACTAAATACCGCTAATTTATTGCCTTTTAAGATGTAATATATTAATATTAGCAAAACAACAGAAGCTACTGCCAACCAAGCTCCTCTTGTTAAGTTAAACATCAATGCAACAGAATTCAAAATAAATAAACACCCTGCTAACCACTGCCATCTTCCAGATATATTCTTCTCCAGAAAGCTTATAAAAAGAATTGGAAGATATATGCAAAAATAACCGGCAAATGTCATGGGATGCCCAAAAAAACCGGCAGCACGAATATGATCCACAAGTCCTTGATATATCAAATACAATCCGCCGACTGTAATACCAATAATTGAAAAGACTAATATTTTTTTAGCAGTCTCTGCTTCTTTTATTGCCAAAGTAACAATAAAAAACGGCATCAGACGCCATAACCATAAATCGCTCCATACCTTTAAGCCTTTGCCAATATCTCCGCTAGCAAGTGCTGAAACAAACATAGTAAATATGAAAACAGCAATAGCAAGATAATATTTTTTATCTATTATATATATTGTCTTTCTATTCTTTAACAAATAAAGAAAAAAACATAACGTCGCTATACCAAGCATCACATTCCCTGCAGCAATGGAAACATAAGATATCAACGCAAAAACTGTTATAGCGCTACCACAGTATTTATCAGATTTTGTTAACACAAAAACCACTCCTCTTGTGTAAAAAAACTCTGTCTCATTATATAATAAAATTGCACGTTTGAAAATTTGAATAAAAATAGTCCATTGCTGTTAAAGAAGGCATTGCTTGCCTAGAGGAATACTATGGTACTAAATTCAGTCATTGGACTAGCCCAACCCGCAAATTGGGACCAATTCCCCAAACTTGGACCATTGCCTTATTTTACTACCTTCTTCAAATACTCCAAAAACTTGTCCTTTAAATCTTCTCTTCTCAGCGCATACTCCACAGTCGCTTCCAGATATCCTTGCTTGTCGCCAACATCATAGCGTCTGCCAATAAAATCATACGCATACATATTTTGCTGTTTTGCAAGCACCTTTAGTGCGTCTGTCAGTTGAATTTCACCGCCACGGCCAGGTTCAGTACGCTCCAAAATGGAAAAGATCTCCGGAGTAATAACATAACGACCAAGCACAGCTAAACGACTGGGAGCTTCTTCCACTGCAGGCTTTTCTACCATGTCATTTACTTTGAAAATACGCTCAGCAGCAGTAGCTTCACTTGCAACAATACCATACGAAGAAACCTTTTCTTGCGGTACGGTCTGGCAGCCAAGTACACTGCCGCCATATGTATTATAAACATCAATCAGCTGTTTAAGACAAGGGTTTTCGTCATTATACACAACATCATCACCCAGAAGCACCGCAAAAGGCTCATCACCCACGAAGGATTTAGCACACAAAATAGCATGTCCTAAGCCTTTAGGTTCTTTTTGGCGAATATAGTGTATATTAATATCAGCTATAGCTTTCACCTGCTCCAGCAAGTCAGCTTTACCATGTTCTTCCAGGTTTAACTCTAATTCCGGATTGCGGTCGAAATGATCTTCAATAGAACGCTTGTTGTGACCGCTAATAATAAGGATATCCTTGATACCGGAAGCAAGTGCTTCTTCAATAATATATTGAATTGTCGGTTTATCTACGATAGGAAGCATTTCCTTGGGACATGCTTTTGTTGCCGGCAAAAAGCGGGTGCCTAAGCCAGCAGCGGGGATGACTGCTTTAGTGATTGGTTTCATTTCAATTCTCTCCTAATGTCTATAAATCAACTTAAACTACACTTATTCATTCTCTGAATAATATTCATTGGGGTAAATATTTTCCCCTGCATTATTTGCTAGACCAGCTCTAATCATTTTTTCCAGTTCCCTATCTGTACCATCCTTTAAAAGCAAGTTTCCATGATACTTGTTAGTCCTAGTAGGACTTTTCTCATATCTCATCGTCTTCCTTATAAAATGTGGCTTTAATGCGACCTTTAAATCACTTATGTCTAACTCAGCAATTCCGGCCTTAAATTGGATACTTTCATCATCCTTTTTTTGCTTTTTTATAGTATCTAAAGCTTCTTCATTTTCATACCATGTAATAGATAATTCACGATACCCATCTTGTCTAGCAAAATGATCAAACTGAAATGCTGAAGATGTTACAAGCCCATCTTTTATGCTATTAAATGACGAAATTCCCCTCAGCATCTTAACGGGGTAATTGATACTATCGCTCATAACACAACCTTACCCTTTTGCACTACATAGAATTAATTTAGATACAGACTTTAAAAAATCACATATATTGTGTTCGTGTTTGCAAATCAATCCACTTCTAGACCAATAATCCTTGCTTTCATCATCTTTAAAAACAACACCAAAACTGCTTTCATTATCGTTTTCTTCAAAGGAAAAGTATACAGTTAGATTTTGCTTGTTTTTCCTAGTAACAAACTCAATAATGTTTGCATTATCTTCATCTGTGTACATATTGAATTTAGGCAAAGATATTGGTACCATAATATTACTTAAACGGCTAATACTATAATAACAATCAACAAATTTACTCATAACCTTTGCCATTTGTTTGTTATATTTTTCAGAGTATACCTCTTTAGGTAAGTCTGAAAATACATCTATATTTTTGTTAGGTGGCATATAATAACTTCTTGGAGCCATCTCCTTTGAAATCTTATCTTCATAATTAAAATAACTATTACTTATGTTAAACTCAAAGATCTTGAAAGTGTCATTTTTGGGAAAACTGTAGCTGCCTGTATTAACAATAGGAAGGTAACTAGGCATATAATTCCTATAACCAATGCCATCTAAGCTACTTGTAGTAATAAGATTATAATTCATAATTCCTCCGGTTCCATGGCATTATGCAACTCATCCGTAATAGATTTTCTAAAGAATCTCACTGACTGATCATGCATTAATGCGCATTTTTCACTCCACATGTTTGTTTCTATCTCATCTTCAACAAAATATTCGCAATCCACGACAAATGCGTCTTCATTTTCTTTTCTCAATCTTGCTAAGCCAGCTTTAACGTTAACGCATATAGACTCCATAACTATACTAGATTGTAATATATTACTTGGAACACGGCTTTCGTCTATATCGTCAAAATCTAAACAGCCCAATAAATGCGGTTTAATCAACTCTTTCCATTTTTTTCCTTCTAATCCTAGTGTCTTTTTATTAAAAGCATCTACATACCTCAAGCCTACCCTATCAAAATAAGACGGATTATAGATTTCAATAAAACTCCGTAGTGGGTGCTGAATAGTCTCCAAAAAGTCTTCCCAGTTGGAATAGCTTAGCGTTGAAACAATAAACACATTGCTCGCTAATAATACTCTACTTTGCCCATCTTTGCTTATAAAGCAGTAAAGGTTATTCTCTTTTGTACTTACCAAAGGTTCTTGATTATTAGATCCATTAAGATTCAAATTAATCTGCTTTTCTTGAGTTACTTCCTTTCTGAACTCAGGAAAACTATTCCTAATTTTTTCCTGAAAATCGACTGGTACATTTTCTTCAATCTTCAATATTGTAGGAAAATTAACTTGAAAACTAACTTCATTCAGCGGACATTTTTTATACTTATACCTTTTTATTTCTTTCATTTTCCATCCTCCTATAATCAAAAAGTTCGGTAGATTGTATAATCAACTTGAACAAAAAATAAAATAAAAAATCCACAGTGGACATCCTATGCTAGAATTAGTTTGCTAGTATAATTCAAGAAAAACGTAAACGAGGTAAATATGTGGACGAATATTCAACGGATGAGATACTGCGCATGGCCGATAAGATGAATGCTCGACCTCGCAAATCTCTAGGCTACTACAGACCTGATGAACTGTTCGACGCTTTTCTTGATAAGATGTATTCCACTGATATAGTTGCTTGATAAATCTTGTTTAATTTGCACTTGCAATCTACCTTCAGATTTTCAGCTTCCCATCTAAAAAACTCTGGTAGTCATCGCATATTTTCTTCACATCACTACCAAATGTAATCTGCCTACCTTTATGCAGCCACAGGATCTTATTGCACATGCTTCGAACCTGCCCCAGTGAATGCGATACTAAAATAGTTGTCGCTCCGCCATTAATTATATCCTTCATCTTGGCTTCACTCTTTTTACGAAAGGCACCATCGCCAACGGATAGCACTTCGTCTAAGATCAATATTTCCGGATTGACCAAGGATGCAATGGAAAAAGCCAACCTAGACTTCATACCAGAAGAAAGCTGCTTAAAAGGTCTGTCTTCAAACTCTTTCAACTCAGCAAAATCAATTATACTATCATAAGTATCATCCATAAATTTGCGCGTATAGCCCAGCAACGCCCCTCGTAGGTAAGCGTTTTCCTTTACTGTCAAATCGCCATCAAAACCACTTGCTAGCTCCAATAATGCAGCTATTTTACCATGCCGTATAATAGTACCTTCTGATGGCACCATAATACCGGAAATTGCTTTTAATAGCGTTGACTTACCCGCACCATTAGTTCCTATAATGCCAAGCATATCCCCTTTTTCCAAAGAAAAAGTAATTCCCTTATTAGCCCAAAACTCTTTGACATGATAGTTATTTTTCAGCCTACGCATAACGTATTCTTTGAGACCGATGCTTTTAAAGTCCCCTGTAATGTATTTTATGGAGACATCTTTTACTCTTAAAATTTCCATAGTGCCTCCTAAACGTAATACAGGAACTTATAGTTATATTTTTTGTAAACATAACAACCAATACCAAACAATGCAGACGCATACAAAGCCAATAAACCATGTACCCAAAGCTCCGGTATGGTATTATCAATTACAATGCTACGAAAATAGGTAATAACAACGAAGATTGGATTACAGTAAAATACACGTTGGATGCTTACAGACAAGTTATCGATATTATAAAAAATAGCGGAACCGTACATTACGATCTGAGTAAACAACCGATATAGATACTGTATGTCCCTGAAGAAGATATAGAGTGCTGATAAAATGAGGCCTATTCCGAGGTTGATGAATATCAAGCAGATGATAGGATAAAGCAGGCATACAAATTTCCAAGTAAATGAAATACCATCGAAGGCAACAAATACAAAGTAAATCAATAGGATAATACCAAAGTTAATCAAGGCTGATACATTCTTGGAAAATAAGAAAAGGTACTTGGGAACATTTATCTTGCTGAAAATGTTGGCGTTGCTCATCAATGCGTTCATGCCTTCGTTAGTGGATTCTGTATAGTAGTTAAATATAATCTGACCGCTAAAAAGATAAATAATATAGTGGGCAGTATTGCGACCGAAGAACTGTCCAAAAATTGTTGCCATGACACATAGCATCAGCAACGGAGACAAAACACTCCACACCATCCCCAGAACAGTACGCTTATATTTTTTTTTATAATCGCGCTTTACTAACTCTTCAAAGAGAAATGAATGATTATATATGGACATAATCATCTATTCTCCATAAATTTGTTTTTAATCTTCAGATATAATTTTAATAACCATGGTTTTTTATTTTGTTTTTTCAGACTAATAAGTTCTCTATTAATACTTTCTGTTTTCTTAGTCAATTTACTAATTCGAGATTTTGCTTCACTTAATTTTTTTATTCTATCAAATCCAAATAGAGTATAGTAATCCTTCTTAGAGAAGTTTACTGGTCCATTGCCTCCCATGTCAGTCCATTTCTTATAATTACCCGCCCATTCATCAAAGAACAGAAATGCAGCTAATGACTTCCACGGCTTTGTGCATACACCTCTATAATCTAAAAAGTGTATTATAATAGGTTCATGGTTTTCATCGTACTGTGTACCATTATAAACTGGATTGTTGTACTCTATGGATAATTCTTTGATATTCATATTATTTTTATAGGCAAGATAGCCTATTACTCTTTCATCAATTCCGCCAGTTATAAAATCTTTAATAGTGTCAAATTCTTCTAAAATATCTTCATCTTTTATGTCGTATTTATTTAATCTACTGTTAAAATATATTACACCGCCACTCGGTGCACTTATATAATCATCTTTATTAGTTAATGCACCAGACATTATTTCGCAAGGATTCCATGCTAGCACTTTTCTCCATGCCATATCATAATCCAAATCAAAAAATGCCTGTAAATCTCCATTTACTATTATATCCGCATCCAAATGTAGTACTTTATTGTATCTTTTTACTAATTCGAATCCCTTGAACTTTACTAGAATATAAATTCCCCATTTCATAACTGCTGCATTATTTAACATAGTGGCAATTTTTTCAGAAAGCTTAATGTCCTCAAATATGAGGTTTTCGTGTATTGACTTCAACAGTTTTTTATTTCTTTCACTTATACCATCGTGATAGCAAATAACATCACATTCGCTAAAAGTTTTAGGAGAATTATTCTTTATGCTCATAAGCACATTAGCAAAAGCAAAACTATAGCCATCATTAATTGCAAAAAATACACATTTATCATTTTTCTTAAATACTGTCATTTTATTTTGTTCCTCCTTTATTATCAATTCCTTTATCAATTATACAGAAAGGATATTGAAATATATCATGCGACGTAAAAAAAACCGTTATAACTGCAAGTATAGGCCACACAACAGCTCCATAGGAGTGTTTTATGATTGTATCACCAATAAAAGCACCAGTATAACAATACAAAAAAATTCTATGCCATAAATAAATCTGAAGAGTTTTTTCTCCTAACTTTGTTATATATTTGATATTACTACTACTAGTTACTGCAAACAATGACATGCAAATCATTGCACTAATTGTAGTCGCAACAATTCTTATCAAGGATCCATACGGATATACTTTATTACTAAATGGATTTCTTCCTGTAAAATATCCGCCTAAGTGTACTACATCATTAGTAAACATCAAACATAATACCAACCACGAAACAAGGATAGTTAAACCTGTTATTTTATATTCTTTTATTCTTTCTATAAAGTCAGGTGTTATTAACATGCCCAATACATAAAATGGGAAAAAGATAATTGCTCTATAAAGACATAAAAAATCACCTATCGTTCTATCATAGCCAATAAACAATGTCAGAATGACGAAAAAACTCAAAACAAATTTCTTGTTAAAATTTCTTAACAGATAAGCTAAAAGAACATGAATTGCCATTACATACATAAACCAAGGCAAATCTTTCTCTATAAGCAAGGAAAATGTCAATTTTCCCCCCCATATAAACTTAATCATACTTAGGCATATTTTGCTCATTATTCCTAGACAAACATACCGTATGACTTTTTCCCCTATATTGCTGTTTCTATGGAAGTAACCGGCAATCACAAAAAATGCTGGCATATGAAAAGAGTAGACATAGATCCACAACCCCTTATATAAAGGGATATTCATATAATTCTGCAAAAAATGCCCGATGACCACTAATGAAATCAATATAAATTTCAGATTATCAAAATAATAAATCCTCTTTGTCATATTAATTACTCCATCACAATAATATTCCGTCCGGGAATGGATCCTGTAGCTATGTAATCGTCGAATACATCTTTGCTTTCTAACAAATTAACTTTACGATGAATCATTTCCGGTAGTATTTTTATACTACCTTCACTCAAATATTCCACAGCTTGTGTCCATTCCTCACCGGGGAACCCTTTAGAATAAGACATCCAAGAACCTGTCAAGAAGAACTCTTTTCTATTAATCTGTTCCCACTGCTGCACAGTAAAAGATACTTCCGTTTTGGGCGTACCAATCAGACATATATGAGCTTTGTTTGCAGCAATATCAAAGGCTTGCTTAATAGTTTGCGCAGCTCCAGCTGTCTCATAAATGAAATCAAAGCCTCTGCCGTTAGTGACATTCTTAACCTTTTCCTGCCAATTCGAACTGCTTGTATCAATAACATTATCCACCCCCAGCTTTGTAGCTAGCTCATTATACTTGTTATTGCGTACAAATACCGTAATATTAGTAGCACCCATTGCCTTTGCAGCCTGGACAGCCAAGCATCCCATAGTACCCAAGCCTAAAATCGCTACACTACCACAAGCATAATGCTTATTCTGTGCAAAAGCATGAAGTACTACAGTTACTGGTTCAATAAAAGCTGCATCAACAAAATCAATATTGTCAGAAATTTTTACAGCGTTGCCTTCCGGAATTGTCACATACTCTGCCATTGCTCCACTGACTCTAGAGCCTATAAAAGAGTAGTGCTTACACAAGGAATAGTTTCCATTTTGACAATCCACACATTTAAAGCACGGCAAAAGAGGCGCACCAACAACATGATCGCCTACCTTAACATTCCGCACATTGCCCCCAGTTTCTACCACGATACCGGAAAATTCGTGTCCCAAAATAATGGGATAATAATGTGCCTTATTCGCCAAAACGCGCGGTATATCACTGCCGCATACGCCACATGCCTTAACCTTTATTTTTACTTCATCTGGCAATACCAATGGATCATCAACTGTTTCTACTTTTACTATTCCATCCTTATATATGCGCAATGCTTTCACAATATCACCTACATATTAATCGTTTCCATCATATAATTCATCTTTACAGCGTAGTTATAGTTCTCAACAATTATTCTAACAGCATCCTTTACCAATTCTTTAGCTTGACATTTAATCTTGCCATCTCTTACATGCACGTATTGCAACGGCATATATTGGTGCAGAATATAATTGGGAATATCTATCGCATCTAAATTAGCGAACAGCTTATCAATAGCATCCTCTACTTCCTCATTAGCAAAATAATACCTGCTTCTATCGGAGAAACTATATTTACGCATCAGCTTCTTCTCTAACTCTGTACCATGATAGTATTTAGCCCAATTAGAATCATCTGCAAGCATTTGCCGTTCAAGCACGCTTCTGAAATTTGACTTTTTAGTTTGATCCTCTATCAATTCATCTTCTATCATACTTAATGCAAATAGAGCTTCTCTCACGGCATAGGTTAATGCCGGACCAACTTTGATGATAGCAATTCCATCCTCAACCATCTCGCGAAGCTTTTCATACGGCTGATAGTCAGTAGAATGGCCTTCAAAAACTATATCCGGATACTGTTTTAACTTATTACATAATCCGCGTGCTGCAAAACGATCATATGGATGAATACCATATTCACCGAACTCAACACCAGGCTGTACTACAATAGCAATAATATCCTTAAATGCATTGCTCATACCTTGATTTTGAAATGCTTTATGATAAGCAAGTAAAGTGTTTTCCAAATCATCTACGTGAGTTACCTCAATATCACCTTCCATAACGGTTCCACCGGGAACAGGAACTTCACTACCGATAACAAATACAGGCTTTACAGCATCAGGGTTAACAGCTAATAACTCATTATATGCAGCCATGCATTCTCTATACAATACTGCACCGCGTGCTGCAATGATATCATCAGATAACCTTTTAGTGGTATCATCGTCACCTAAACGCATACTGGTATCAAGATGGATCTTAAGATATCCTGCTTTAACACAATCACGCACTAAAACTTTGGCTTTTTCCATCGCTTCTTTGGCAGGCAAATTCGCCCATGGTAATGGTCCCAAATGGTCGCCGCCAAGAATTATCTTGTTTTTATCAAAGTTAATCTTATCTGCAATTTCATAAACATAGTTTTTAAAATCAGCAGAAGTCATTCCCATATAACCGCCATATTGGTTAACTTGGTTAGAAGTAGCCTCAATAACAACAAAATCATCATAGCGTTGTGCTTGTTCTATTACCGTTTCTATTACAATTTTATTGGCACTACAAAAGGATGGTATACCACAATGGATACCCATTTGACGTTTTTCTACCATTCGCAATAATTCATTTTTCATCACGCATTACTCCTCAAAGAAATAAGATTTTACCAACATTTTAAACAGTTTCATATCATCAGGATAAGTAATCTTCAAATTTAACACGTTGGACGGCACGACTTTCATACGAATATTGTGAGCAGAAGCAATTGCTCCGGCAGAAGTCATATTGTCTAATTTTTCTTTTTCTGCATTCGTATAAATGTCGTAAATTAAGCCAAATTTAAAAGCCTCCGGACTAGCACCGCTTACGAGATACTGCCTTGGAATCACTTCCTCAATAAACTGCTCGCTGTTCATCCTATAGCACGTATCATATTGGCAAGCACCCAAGGTAGCACCACCATATTCTTTTACCGCTGCTATTACTTTCTCGGTACCCTTATGATCGACATAGGGATGAGTTGCATCATGAATCAGCACAACGTCATCTCTACCGCTGAACTCAGCAAGAGCGATTAATCCATTTTTGACTGATTCGGAACGTGTATCACCACCGGAAGTAACTACTATTTTTTTATTAGTTTGGATATTCTCCTTGATTTGCGCTTGCACAAAATCAATCCAAAATTCATTGGAAACAACAACAACATCGTCAATACAATCAGTAGCAACTAGTTTGCGTAAAATATATACAAATACAGGAAGTCCTTCCACTTCCACGTACTGCTTGGGTCTGTCAGCTCCAAACCTTGAGCCTACTCCACCCATCATCAATAAACAATGATTCATTCTCCTCTACTCTCCATCAAAAAACTAAAGTTTTTATTTCGTACAACATTAACATGAGAAAGCTTATCATCTAACTTACGCTTATACTCGTCAGGAATCTTGTCTAGCAACAACCAATCTATAACCCTGTCTGTGTTTCCTGTATCCGTATGGTCATAATGTCTAAGCATGTAGTCATCATGCTTATAATATTCAAAATCCTCATTTTCCAAAGCAGCTAAAAGATCAGAAAAGCTTTCGCACACTTTGCCTGGAACATTGTCGTCATATGATCTATGGAATCCTCTAGTCATAGAATATTGATACTTATCATAAGCAAAAGCAAGCATGGGCTTATTCATCAAAGCGTATTCATACATACTGGAAGAATAATCCGTAATAAGCAAATCAGTAATATAGAATAATTCGTTAATATCTGGATACTTATTAAAATCATAGAAACAATCTGAGTATTGGCTATCAATTGGAACTTCAGAAGCAACCCACGGATGCATCTTAAACAAAACTATAGAATTGCTTCTTTTGCAATACTCATACAGAGCTTGAAAATCTATTATTTCATAAGGGTAATAAGCATTTTTTCTATTCTGCCCTCTATAAGTAGGGGCAAACAAAACCACATTTTTATTTTTCAAGAACGGATACGCTTCATAGAGATATTCTGTCACTTTCTTTCTATTACCCGTATCTAGATACTCATCCATTCTTGGCATACCGGTAGGAATCACCTGCTCGTCCAACACACCGAACTGTTCAGAAAAGAAATGTGATATTTGTTTAGAGCCAGAAACACAATAGGTATATTGTCGATGACAGCTGAAAGGACCAGGGCAACCATGATGTCCCCATCGACTATACCCTACTCCTTTAAAGCCTGCTCCTGCGTGCCAAACTTGAATTACCTTAGTGTCTTTCAAAAGTATTCTGTCAAAATAAGGTACATGGTCATCAACAAAAATAACATTAGCCTTAGCTATTAACCATAGAGCTTTCAAATGACTACATAGTGAGATTTGCTCAGAAGTCATTTTTTTAAGATAAACGGACAAATTGAATTTTTCGTCAAGGTGTCTCTCTTGTATTCTCTTTAATATAACTTCCATATTGTGTGCCAATTCATCATCTTGTGCTGAAAAGAACAAAACTTCATTGCTATTATTTATATGAATTTTTTTTAAAAACCTATAGGCTTTACCGGCAAATCTATACTTGTATTTTTTTATCTTGTTTGAAATTTTATTTTTTATCTTGTCTATTAGGGGTGTAGGTTTACCTCCATATCTTGCAGGCATGTTTCCCAGTCCAACTTTATTGGTGTTAAAAAAACAGAGTTGCAAAGATGACAAAGCGTCATACTCATCAACATTAAAAGTTACCGTGTAGGCACCAACATTATTACCATATCTCCAACATCTGCAATTAGATATTAAATAATTAGGGTCTTCCCTATACTCGACAAAACTGTAATAATTCATTTCGTCTGTTATAAGAATTTTATAAACATCATTATTTATGCAACGATCAACGCCACTATTTGTTACATTTAACTTTACCTTAGCACAACTATCAACATATTCTAAGACTATTAACTCTGTTTCTACAGTGCCACTGCTATTCACTAAATAAAAGTGCAGCGATTTTGTATCAATACTTAGCTCATTATCTATGAATATTTCTAAAAACAAATAAATTCTATCCCATTCAATAGTATTTAATTTAGAATGAAAATATAGCATTCCAACTTCTCCTTTGACTACGCTCCCACCATAAATTTTGAGAATTTACTTCCAATAAGCCTTAAGATCATGATGACTTACTCTTTTATCTTCCGAAGGAAGTTTCATATAGTCACCATATAAATGGCTTAAATAATAATCGTTATCAGCCAATCCCCAAAATTTATGACCTTCAAACTCCAAGAGTTTCTTCGGTTCATAAATATGGCTCGGCATCTTTTCCTTACTTCCATGGATGCAAGAAACTAATGCAGCGACATAATTATGATTATAAAAATCCTCTTTAGTAACAATTTCATTTAATACCTTAACCCAATATTGTGGCTTAGTCCTACCGAATATACCAATCATTATATATTTTGCTATATTGCGTAGATGTAATTTCCAATTTAATAATCCTGCATGACTATCTTGGTATCTTTTCGTTGGCTTAATCGACAATACTGTTGCCGAATGAATAGCATTTAAAATACCAACCACAAAAAACAAAGCCTTTTGCTTTACTACGTTATTAGGTAACCCATCAATAGGGCAAATATCTATCGCTACAAAATTAATGCTATTGATTTCTGTATTTCTATAGGAATCATTGAACAAATAAGTTCTTGTATCACACAGCTTAGCAATTTGTTCATAATGCTCTTCATTATTTGTTACATAATTTAGTTTATAGAAATTATGATTATACTTTGAAATCGCTCTATCAAAATCTTTTCGTGGCATCATCAAATCAATATCATCATCCCAAGGAATAAAACCTTGATGACGTACTGCTCCCAAAAGAGTTCCACCTGCCAAATAATACGTAATATTATTTCTATCACAAAAAGCAGCAAAATCTATTAGCATATTCAGTTGTATTTTTTTTATTTCATCAATTGTAAGTTCTATCACATTCATTACTCCAATAAAAACATACTATCTACTCAACTACGTAATATATTTTTATAGAACCAAGATCTAGCATCATTCGGTATCAACCTTACAAAGCAACGAACAATAATATTTTCAATGTAACTTATTGCATTAACAAAACCACCCTCATACAGCCACTTTTGAAACCTTAAATCCTGCTTCAGATACCGCCATCCGCCACGTCTGGCAAACATATCTTCTCCGGCCCTCACATCCACAAGAAACTCTGAAATATTAGCAACCTGGAAGCCCTTTTGTAGCATCCGCACCCACAGGTCATAATCCTCGAACCAAAGAAAATCCCTATAGTTGCCACTATCTAAAACAGCACTCTTTTTAAACATAACTGTCATGTGCCTAAAAGGATTACGCTTTTTAGCATATGCAACTATTGCCTCATGCTCACAGGGCAATTCGGTAACAGAATCCGGATGATCAGAATCAATACTAAATTCCTTAATCCAAGTTCCTAAAAGAGCGATCTCTGGATGCCGCTCAATATATTCTACTTGCCTTGCAAACCTCTCCGGCTTACAAATATCGTCAGTATCCATTCTGGCAATCCATTCATAACTGCACGCTTCTACACCATCACGCAAGGCAAGACCCAGCCCACGATTTTGCTCAAAGCATAAAAATCTGAATAAGTTACTTCTCTTTGCAAAAACATCCAATACCTTATCTAACTCATCCGTTAGTAATCCATCCTTCACCACCACTATCTCAGCAGGAAGAATAGTCTGTTGCAGAATGCTTTCCAAGCTCTGCTGCAAATATTCTGGTTTTTCATTTTTATAAACGGACATCAAAACAGAAAACTTTTCTTTCGTTTTTGTACTCATTTTGTTTTAGTTATTTAATTCTTAGTTATTTAATTATTTAATTTTAATAATTCATTGATATCATATACGTCCACTTCGGTACCATCATCAAGTTCAACACTGTCATCTTCACATTTGCCTTGCAGATTAACACGTTTCACTTCGTAATACTCACCGTCATAACCAGCTTTATAACCAGCCATTGCGCAGTCATCGATATCAGGATCATCAACACCTAATTCTCCTAAAGCTCTATTATTTGCATCTCGATTTTTTTCAAAAGCATATGCATCTGCTTCAGATTTACCTTTAGAAGCATATACAGGCTCACCTTCATTAATAACCACGTAAACAACATTAAAGTTTTTCATTGAAATCTCTCCTCTCTATTTCCAAATGATTAATTTAACACGCACTGTAACATTCACTATCAATACGCCCCTTTACACTTCGCCACCGCTTTTAACGTCCTCCACAGCAACATCACATCCAGCCATACGCTCCAATTGCGCACATACCAAGTGTCCATCTGCACACGCTCTTCATAAGTCGTGTCACTACGCCCACTCACCTGCCACATACCAGTAATACCTGGCTTCACCATCAGGTAGTCCCCTACGAACTCCCCATAGCGCTCCAGCTCTTCCTCAATAATCGGACGTGGCCCAACTAGGCTCATCTCTCCACGAAGTACATTGAAAATCTGAGGCAGCTCATCCAAGCTGGTTTTACGCAAAAAAGCCCCGGATCTAGTAATGCGCGGATCATCTTTAAGTTTAAAGTCTCTTTCCCACTCTTCCCTTGCAGCAGGATCATTAGCCAATAATTCTGCTAATTTCTCCTTGGCATCCACACACATACTGCGGAACTTGTAGCATGGGAATGGCTTGCCATCCTTACCAATACGGATATGCTTAAAAATAACCGGTCCCGGGCTATCCTTATAAATCCAAATAGCAATAAAAATCAGAATAGGAGAAATCGCCAATGTACCAACAATCGTCAGCACATAGTCAAAAACCATCTTACAAATACGATTCAGCGGACGTGCCAAATTATTCTTTAAGCGTAGAATTAAAAGCTTCTCATTGAATACACTCTCAACTTCCACACCACCTGTAGGCACACCTACTAGATTAGGAATAACGCCAATATTCTTCACCAAGGGCTGTACACGATAAATCAATTGACCAAGCTTTGCATCCGCCAAGCCCGGCGCAGCAATAAACACTCGCTGTACTCTGGTTTCCTTAATCACTTGCTCTGCATCCTCAAAGCCACCCAAGACAGGATATTTCTCCAAGATACCGCTCTGAACCTTGTAATCCTCCAGCAAGCCAATAATCTTGTATCCCAAACCAGCATCACTATCAATAGCCCTTGCCAGCAGCTCCGCCGTCTTGCCGGCACCAATAATAACTACCGGTATCTCCATCAAATGATTACGCTGCAGATAGGTTTTCAATCCATAGCGCTCCAGTAACAGGAAAAGAAATGCTAATACGCCAAAAACGAGAGTAAAAAATCTGCTAGTATGTGCAGCAATCCGTGCCGTATAGAGTACGAAAATTACTCCCAATGTGCCATACACACAAGAGTAAAATACTTGCTCCACCTCTTTATAGAAAGGACGGCGACGGCTATAAAGCTGCTTCATGTTTATAAAGAATAAATAAATTACTGGAAAGGTAAACCAAAAATTCAGCCATGAACTATGCAGTCGGCTATAACGAAAGAAGAAATTACGCAATGTAAAAGCACATTGCTCAGCCGCAACAACGACAACATAATCCAATAACACCAGCAACACCGGTAGAATTATCGTTACATATTTTTTGTTGTTCCCCTTCGTTATCCCATCATTAGTCAAACCACTATCCCCTTAAATCTGTTTTATCTAATCAGCGCAAAATAAAACCTGCTAGAATCCCCTTCCAACAAGCTTTATTTTTGTGCCTATAATGTTACGTATATCGGTAATGCCATCAAATTGATTGTTATTTAATGCACGCTATCCGAACGCTTTTGTAACGACCATTTAGATAACGTATAATAAGTTGCGCAAATTCAAT
>ULMO01016819.1_pt1 | contig 18179 bp, 6 predicted proteins | sample 1951691 | NCBI WGS metagenome assembly ULMO01 (sample SAMEA4835554, study PRJEB28245) | human gut metagenome | biome: gut microbiome; material: fecal sample | place: Denmark | collected 2008 | reverse complement strand
CTGCCAGTAACAGTAACATTTGCATCTGTAAGACGACCTAAATTAGCTAATAAATTAGCCTTTAAAGCATTGCCACCAACACTATTACTTAGAGCATACTTCGTACTTGAACTCAATGCATCAGTAATACCATAATCACTTAGCGTAGTAGGATTAGTACCAGCCGTTACATGACCATAAGTGTCAACAGTAACAGATTTATATGTACCAGCTTTCACGCCACTTGTATTATGAGTAATCGCAACTGTCTTATCATCACCTACTACGGCAGTCAATGCACCACTAGCAGTTACACCTGAGAAGTCGATTGTGCCTCCACTTGAAACCTTGATAGAATCCAGTTTACTACGTTCCTTTTCGGTCATAAGACCAAGACCAGTTGAACCTATTGCGGTCTGAAGATTAGCCTTTGTAATAGTAATCGCATTGCTTACACATGAATAGTCCATACCAGCAAGAGTCACCTTTGAAGCATAATTATGTGTATGACTTGATGAAGACGCTCCAATATCAGAGAGAGAAAATGATATATCTGATGTACCATCAAACGACTTTTTAGCCGAGCCGATCGTAATATTCCGAGCTGTCGTAAATTTACCTGTCGAAGTGGCAGTTGAAGCATTACCAGTTACATTACCAACTACATTACCTTCCCAACCATTAGATGTTATCTTGCCAAGAAGTGTATTTTTACCACTTGTACTTTTATAGAATTGGAATAATCCACCCGTCTCGTAGAAGTTCATATAATTCTGATTTGCGTGTCCAAGCAATATGGCATGATTAGTAGCTCCTGTAGATTTGGCTTCTCCAAGAAGATACCCATTAATGACTAAATCACCTGTAATAACTCCACCACTCAAAGGTAAATAATCATGTATATGACCAACTGCTGAAGCTCCAATCTGAGCCAAAGTAATATCAGCACTCCCATCGAAACTTGCATTTCCTATCTTCCTTGCAGTTGCTAGTTTTGTAGCGGTAGAAGCGTTACCATTGAGATTACCGATAAGTCCATTAGCGAACCTAGCTACTCCACTAACAAGAAGTGTTCCTGCTGTAAGATCATCTATATCAACCGAACCACCAAATGATACGTTGTGACTAACTGAATCAAAATCTTTTCTAAGATATGTGTCTGAAATTGTATTGCCTGAACTATCTTGAGTAGCCTTTATTGCGCTTGCTACATTAAGAGTCGATGGATTAACCCATGATGGGGCAGAAGTACCTCCACTTTGTAATATATAACCAACAGTTCCAAGAGATAACTGCGACAATGTACCACTTGCACTTGCATATACAATACCATTAGTAGTCCAAGATGATTTTCCTGTGCCACCATAAGCAACACCAATAGTTCCAACTGTCAAATCAGCCGAGCCGTTCCATGACTTACCATTGATACTTAATGTATGAGTGAGCTGGTTAGCCTTACTAGCTGTAGCAGTGAGAGTACCATTAACAGTTAAATTACCTGTGACTGTACCTCCTGTAAGTGGAAGATATGTACTACCTACAGCATCCTTACGAGCATATTTATCTGAAAGCTTTGTACCATTTTCATAAATAGTACCATCTTTATCAACCTTAAAAAGATACTCCCAAGTTGCCTGAGAAGAAGACGGATCTTTTACTCTTCGAATATATAAGAATTTATTGTCCCATTCATTCTTAGAGCCGAAGATAGGTTCAACCATACCCATATCATAGTATTTCTGTGTTTCTTTATCTAAGACATAGTTACCACCATTGATGGTTGTCCATCCCGATTGAATACCAAGACTACCATCTTGTGACATGAGATACCAATGACCAGCCGTAAGAGCAGCGTTGCCCTTAGAAATTAATGCACTATATTCTACACCATTCACAAGCGCATCATCTTTGTTTCTGATATTATCAAACTCAGCAGAGCCAATATACCAGTTATTATTGGCATCTCCAAAGTAACCTGCATCAGCATTTACCGTACCTTGATAAAAGGCATTACCAACTGAATCTAAATAGAATCCAGGTGTGTGAATTTCTCCATTAGACAAGTCAAGAAACGTACCAAATGCACTATATGTTCCATCGTTACCAGCAACATAATTGTTTGACTTTAATGCATCGGTCTTGAGTTTTCCACCTTCAATAATCGTTGCTGAACCATCAGGAGACTTAATCGTGAATTGCTTTGTGATTGCCGTAACAGCAGAATCAGTAAGAGTAAGAGAAGTAGAAGATGAACCTGATTTTACAAGCCATAAGAACTGATCAAGAGATTGTTGTGCCTTTGTTTCGGCTTCTGTAACAGAAGTTCTTACCTTGTTGACGTTATCTATTGTTTCATAAGTCTTTTTGACTGTTGACGTAATAGATTCAGCGGTTGATGTTATATTCGAATTAACTTTTGTAATTTCCTCAGTTAAAGTTTTGTTGGCAGAAGCAACAGCCTCATCTTTTGCGGTTGAGATATCAGAATCCACATCTTCAGGAGCTGGTGTCCAATCGGTTGCCTTATTGCCCTTTTCAAGTTTGAGATTTGCAATAATTACAGATTCCCCTGCTTTTAAGTTATTTTTAAAATATACCAATTGTTTGCTTTTATTTAATGCATCTTTCAAAGTTATATTTACAATATAATGGAAACCATATGTTTTTTTTATAACAGTTTCCTGTGCTGAAGCCATAATGCTATGAGTTGCATCACTATCCCATAAATTTGAAAAACCTACATTAACATTTCCAATCACATCATAAGACAATGTATAGATTGCACTTGGTTCTAACTTATCAAAATTCTCCAATAGACCATTGAACATAAACATTCTCCAAGAAGTAGTAGGAGTAGCACAACTCATTTTTACAGCATTTATACCATTCCAATTAACAGATTCACACGAATATGAACCGTTAGCATAAGCATTTGCCCATTTGGTTTTACCCTGATTTGTTTTTACAAGTAAATTTCTCCCACCAACTTGAATATTCGCAACTTCTTCTTTTGTTGAATAGGTCTTAGATACCTCAGATGTAATACTATCAGCACTTGTCTTAATAGCAGACTTCATCTGCTCAGTAGTCGAATATGATGTCAATTTCTTATCCGTATCGGCAATAGCATCAGACTTAGCTTGATTTGCCTTAGAAGTTGCATCAGATTTAGCTGATTCAAGTGTCTTAGAACCAATACCATCCGCATAACTCTTAGAGGTTGCCAGATTCTCTTCAACAGTTTTCTTTGTAGAATATGTTTCTGAAACAGCAAGAGTAATCTCATCAGCCTTTTCTTTAATAGCACTATTCATATCTTTTGTAGTTGAATAGTTTGTCTTGAGATTATTGCTTAAATCTGTGACAGTAGCAGATTCGGCATAGGTGTCTTTTACCGTCTGTAAAATACCATTTTTTGTCTGTTCAATCTCCGAACTTGTATCTGACCATGTTTTGTAATATGTCGTCAATTTCTTCTCTGTGGCATTTGCTTTTGATATGGCATCAGCAGAATCAGACAATGCTTTTGTTACATCTGTATCTGTAAGAATCTGCCATGAATACACTCCATTATCAACTCTGAACCTATATGCATGATTATTGCCATCATAATATACATCTCCGATGTGGGTGGCTTTCTCGTCATCAGACCATGTACTTGCAGGTTCATTCTTCAATGTAGGCACATCTGTACCACTCCATGTCTGTATATTTCCATCTATTTGACCTTGGATATTGCTCAAATCTGTTTCATAAGTAGCATTACTAACATAAGTTTCAGCAACAGTCTGTTTAATTCCGTTGGCACTCTTTTCAATCTCAACCTTCATATCGGTTGTTTTAGCATAAGATTTAAGCTGATTTGCCGTATTTGTATTTGCATTGCTCTCTGCTTTATCAGCATATCCTTTAGCTGTCTCATTTGCAGATGAGAGAGTATTACTACCTACACCATCAGCATAAGATTTTGCATCTGTAAGCTTCTGCGAACTATCAGATTTTGTCTCATAAGTTTCTGAAACAGTTTTAGTAATAGATGTAGTGATTGTTTCTGCTTTTTTGTCGATTTTATCATTTATAATTTCCGTAGTTGAGTAATTAGTTGATAAATCCGTCTTTACATCATCTACTAATCCCTTGGCTGTATCGGCAACAGACTTAGCACTATTTGCAATGCCTTTGGCACTGTTAGAGATATCAACAGCAGAAGAAGCATTTGCATTGGCACTATCGGCTTTTTCACTTGCTGAATTGGCAATCTTTGTGGCAGCGTCAGCTTTTGTAGAAGCATCCTGTGCAGTCTGGTCAGCAGAGTTGGCTGCATTCAATGCATTGGATGCATTTGTATTGGCAGTATTTGCTTTGTTTACTGCACTTGTTGCATTCTCACTTGCTTTATTAGCTGCCTGAGATGCACTATCGGCAGTCGATTTGGCTGCACTTGCAGTCGTGTTTGCACTATCTGCTGTAGATTTAGCTGAATCAGCCTGTTTTCTTGCAGCAGTAGAAATAGATAGAGCACTATTTAATCCATTAGACACGATAGGAGTAGTTGTTTCTTGTGTATTATCGTCATAAACAACGAGTGTTCTTGTCCATATATATTTTCCTTCTGACCAAGCTGGTTCTTTATCCGACCAACCTTCATTTGGTTGTGAAACATTACTATCAGAAATGGCATACTGAGGAGTAATAGATTTTACACCCTTACCCTTTACACCATTTTCACCTGGTTTACCATCTTGACCATTAGCACCTGAGATACAAATAGCTTTTACTGTTTGAGAATTATCTGTTCCGTCTTTATAGTATGTAATGACTTTCTGCCACACATATTTTCCGCTTATCCATGTAACACTATTTGTTGTCCATTCGCCACCAACTAACTCTGTAGCAGAATCAGATTGATAGAAATAAGTCGTTACATGATCCACACCTTTTTCGGCAAGTTCACGGATTTCATTAGTTTCAACCTTCAAATCTTCTGTAGCTTTGTTTGCTTTATCGGCAGATGCTTGTGCTTTATCGGCTGATTCCTGTGCTCTGTCGGCTGCTTGTTGAGCAAGTGCTACTAACTTTTGAGCTGTGTCAAGGTCAATGATAACCTCTGATATGGTCTTTCCATCAGAGCCAACTTCTGTGCCTTTAATTTTCAAATATCCACCATCAATTGTAAGACCATTTTCGTCTATAACAATAGATTTATCTTCATTATAGATTTGGAGTTCCTTGCCTATAATAAGATTACCAACTACAGTCTTAGCAATGATGCCGTAGTCTTCAACAAGATTACCATTGATATCCCTGTAAGTGAATCTACCAATACCTGTCTCAATAGATTGCCAACCGTCCTTTGTAAAATACATTCCGTTGTTGACAAGTTTAAATTGTTTCAATGAAAACTCATCAAGTTGGTCATCATAACTACGACCAAGGATACCATTCTTATTGATAAGAATAGTCTGTTCTGAACTGTTTACAAACTGCGTATTGTCACCATTGATTCCATTATCTGCCCAGTCATTAACTGTATCAGTAGCTTTCTTTGATTTGTCAACTTGATCCTTGACGGAAGAGTATGATGTAGCCATAGACCTACTTGCATCAAGCACCGACTGCACATCAGAATATCCTGTGTGAACCTTTTCAACAGTCGAAAACTCTACAGGCATATCCTGAATAGAATCAAAATCCGTCTCATACGACATCAATCTGAGAGAATATACCTTATCATCTATTCCGACCTTGATAAAGTTACCAACTTCAAATTTGTCCTTGATTGGTTTAAATTCATCAAGTGCAAGAAGATTACCCATTGTAGCACTAAGACTATATTGAAGATTACCAGCTTTGTACAACTCTTTCTGCGCAGCTTCAACTAACTCAGTTGCTCTTTTTATAAGAGTCACGTCGTCAAGCCCAGTAGAAGAATAGTTATCATTACTATAATCATCCTCACGCCTGTATGAATACCACAGCATATAGAGTTCTTCACCAAGGTAATTTTCCAAGTCAAGTTCTGTTTTAACTGAATTGACAATATCTTGTATCTCACCTGTTGACTTTTCTGTATTGTATACAGCATTAACTGCTTCGATCTGGCTTTCTCTAGTTTTGATTTCATCCTGAATATCAACAATTCTGCCACTATAGAAATTCACATATTTATCCTTGAGTTCACTATTATTATACTGAACATCAACACTCTCATCTGTAAATCCATCAACTGCGATATCTCTGCAAGCCTCAAATTCCTTCTTGAGATTATTTAACTCGACAAGAGAATAGTAACCAAGCTGTTCCTTAAACTTATCCTCTGCAAGTTTAATACTTGTAATCTGCTTATCCTTGATTTCATCGGCACGATTAGTCATACGTGTAATTTTCTGTTCAATATATTTCTCTGTGGACTCAATTACATCAATTGTAATCTTGACTGATTTGGTAAGATACTGATTGTTCTCGTCCATTTGTGAATGACTTGTAAGGATGATAGTACCAGACCATGTTCTCTTGTCTGTTGAAGAATCATAATCAGACAGCGAGCTATCTGTTATATTCATATCATAATAAGATGCTGAGAAGAATGTTTTGACCAATGATTCTACAGAACCCTTAACTGCGCTCTGAGTGATAGTCTTGATTCCTGTAACAGCAATACCACCAAGATCTTTCAGTCCGTCCTGAATAGACGTAATACTATCATCTAGTCCCATACCATCAACATCAATTACTGGCATCATGGAATCGTTCAGGAAATAGTATACATCCATAGCAGAATACCATGCAGAAGTGAGTGCTGGATAACCAACAAGTGGTGTGAGAGTAGGATATTCGATCTTATCCTGATCATCTTTTGACATAGATGCGAATTTAGTGTTGATATAATTTATGACCTTGTTGTATTCAGCCACTCTATCTGCCTTAAAATTATATTCTCTTGTTGTATTGATTTCGTCATATAAAGTATTATAACTCCTAAGTTTACTCTGTAGCTCTGTTGGCATATCAGCTAAAGTTTCATTTGAGAAATAATAAATATACTGTGTGCCATTAGGATTTACATTAGCAATGGCAGCATTTATCGCATCATCTGCACCTGTAATATAGAAACAGTTTTTCAATGAATCACTGTTAGAATCAAGTGTAATCTGAGTTGTAAGATTAGTGCTATTGATGAGGATATTGGTATCTTCACCATATTTATTTGTTATATTATTAGAACCACATTCAGGACACTCATCCATATAGTCTCCCCTATAACCACAATTATTACATGTTGAATAGAGATCTAACACAGAGATGGTTCTATTTTCAGAATTAAACATGAAGGCACAGTGAAAATCATCTGCAATTGTATCTTTCAGAGCAGAGAGAATATCTGTTCCATCAAATGTAAATTCATGTACAGTTTTCAACTTCTTCAATGTATCTGCAACATATGAGATTGAATAGTGCGGAGCTTTTTCGAGAACACGATGTAAGAGTGAAGCATGTTTGAGAATTGATTTCTTTCTTACAATAACTGACTCCTCTGTTGGATAAGCTGTTTTATCTTTGAGATAGTCATACTTTGATTTTGTCCATATTTTTTGATTTTCTGCTGAATCATATTCCTCTGGATCACGATAAAGGATTGTTGGAAAATTCTCATCATACAGAAGATTTGTCATATCTGTTTCTGTATTTATCTGCACATTTCTGAGTGTGATCTGAGACAATTCTGCTTCACATAATGATGTACCAGTTATTGACTTAGATACGTCATTAGGATCTTCCTCACTTGTTGTTACTGATATTTCAAATCTTTCGTGTAACTGAGGAATGTATATAATCTTAAAATCCACCATAGAGTCCCATAGCGGATGTTTCTTTTCATTATTAAACTTATGTATTTTAAATGATACTTCGTTTGCATCATTAAAATTACTCTTGTATGTTAAACCAGAGACATTAGTAACCCCTCCATTACCAATCGTTTCAAAATTTTTGTGCTGTAATAGGAGAGTAGGAGTCTCTATCAAACCTTGGCTATTAAATAATATTTTCGCCATTTACAAAATGCCTCCTTATATATTTTTTAAATTTGTTTCTTGACTTCTAACATTTGTCTTTGTAATTCATATTTATCCTTGAGTAAATCATTGAGAAGTTTTCTATACTGCCCTTTGATTTCATTTACCTCAGAGATAGTCTGTTCCAATTCTTCACGAGTTCTGATTGTTTCTTCTATATTTGCAACGAGAACATCTACATTATTATCCTTGATATATTGCCTTAATTCAGCATTCTCGGCTCGTAAATCCTCAACATACTTCTGTTGTAAGAATCGCTTGATTGTCATGTTATCACCTCATTTTTAGTTAATTTTCGTCATTTTAGACCAAAGAAATAGGAGAGACCTGAAACAGTTTCAAAAATCTCTCCATATCTTTATAGTTATTCCGTTCTATCCAATTACCATCTCTTCACGCTCTGAGAGTTATATCCCTTACTGAGACTGCCAATGGTATCTTCCTTAATCATACTACGAACTCCACCTGTATTGTTTTTAATGACATCTTTTATTCCATTAGCAAGCTGTTTTGGATCTTGAACACCCTCAAGCTTAATATCACCAATAGAGATATTCACATCATTATCCACCTTATTATTTACAGGTACACTCGGCATACTGAACGCTGTACCAGTATACATATTCTTATATGCCATAGGATTTTTGGCAAATTCCATCAGAGTTTTAGCCTGTTCAGCAGTGAATATCATATCACCTTGTCCAACAGACTTCAGTACACCTTTCGATATATCATACTGTAACTCTGTACCATTTTCACCCAAGTTGGCAATCATGTCATAAGGAATACCGTCAGAACCCTTCTTGAATCCCTTAATACCTGACCTGTGAAGTGTCTGATAAAAAGCAGAATTTGTAGCAGATGAGAAGTTACTAAATCCAATCTTCTTGGCTAACTCCGTCCACTTAGATGTAGGAAGAATCTTCTTACCCCAATTGCGGTAGAGTACCTTATTCAGATTACCATACTTGCTAACATCCTGTTGAGCAACAACAATGTTCTTCTTCAAGAAGTCATTAACCCACTTTTTCTGTGAAGTTGATAATACTTTACCGACAGGAGCTGTGCTGTTTGTATTGGTTGTGGTATTATTGTATGCAGGAGAAATCTTATTGGTTGGATTATCAATTCGACTAATCAATTTATTGGCATCAATTTTCACATCTGTAGAAGATCCAGAAGATGATCCGCTATTAGAATTGTTCAGAATATTATTCTTAACTTTTTCTTTTGTCGCTTCATCTATCTTGTCCTGCTGTGTAGTTTCAGCGTCACGATCGTATTTAGCCCAAGCCCTCTCCATAAAACTCTGAATATCACTTACAACATTACCAGTGCTCTCAGATATTTTTCCATCAGCAGATACATTGTTGAATGAATCGGTTGCGACATATTGTATCTTTTCCATGAGACTTGTAATTGTCTCATTGTTCCAATGACTATCTATGTTATTTATGAGCTGGCTGAAATTGTCGTCCAGATTCTTGATTACATCCTGAATACTGTCATCCAAATCAGTCTGGAAGTCAGAGAGCATATCCTTCGTTGAAGATATAAGCTTATCATACTGTGTATCTTTGAGATCCTTTTCTGCATCCTTGAGAGACTGGTTAAGCTCCTGGGCTTTTGCTCTAGTCTCCTCTGATGTATCGCCAGAAATAGCAACCAACTGTTTACGAAGATCTGAGAGAGTCTTTGTCTTCTCAGAAATATTATTTGCATAATCATAGGCATCTTTTTCTGAATCCAGAAGGTCATTAAATTTATCAATAAGATCTGAGATGTGATTTTTTAAGGCATCGTAACCCGATTTCATCAAATCAATGGTCGCCCACTTTTCATCTTCAGCACCCTTTACACAATCCTGATAAGACTTGACCAATTTCTCTTTTTGGTCAATTAGCTTTTGATTGTATGGATCATTAGCCAACTTCTTGTTGATACTCTCAATCTCGGCATAATACGTTTCCGCATTTTTCTTATATGCTTCGTAGTTGGATATGTGAAGTCCAGCGACAGCATTACCCTCAGAGGTTAATCCACCAGTATCATCAGAAGTCAAATCTCTACGAGATAATTCATCAATAATGAAGTTATTCTCATCTATCAGGTTCTGAATCTTATTTGCCTGTTCATCAATTCTATCCCAATGTATTTGCATGATTTGATTATTATATTCAGCAAGCGATTTAGTTGCTTCGTCAATGGAATTGGTCACATCATCTATCTGTGATCTCATTTCATACCATTTTTCGCTCTTATAGGCAACATCACCATTCTTAACTGCATTATTCAATTCCTTGACGAGATCTGTACGTTTCTGAATCAAATTACTTCTACTTGACTCTTCATTCTTTGCTAATCTACTATACCAAGTAGCAGAAGCACCATTGCCACGTTCCTCAAGTATAGACATGTTATTATTCAGCTCAGTTGCAGTCTGGTCATACTGATGACGCTTATTATCATATTCAGTTGAGATATTAGAGAACTTCTGTGAAGCAATTTCTGCCCTCTGAGTAATCTGTGTCTGCTCATCAATTTCTGTCTGTGCTTTTGCCTGATTGTATGACTCCAACGCATTGTTGTAATCTATACAAGAATTAAAGAACCCAGAAGATATATAGCCCTTCTTGTAATACTCAGACAGTTTCGCAAGAGTAGAAACAGATATTATCTTACCACTCTTGGCTGACTTTCTGGCATCATTGATATACTTATTAACTGTATTTCTATTGGTCTTTGACAGACTGCTATATGACGCTCCCTTTGCAGACTTGGATATATTGCTCTTTGCAGTCGCCCTAGCCTTATTGTATTCATTCTGCTCATTCTTGTCACGAGTGACAATTGTAGAATATCCCGACTTCTGCTTGTCGAGATAGCTATTCTTATCCTTTGCCGAAACTGCATTAGATGACTTGGTACTATTTAAGTCCATAGCATCATTTGTAGCATCATCAAGATTTTTATACTTATCTGCTATATTGTTGTACTTTTCAGCATTATTTACAGCAAAAGTTGTAGTGTATTCTTCTCTAGCAGTCTGAAGGTTCTCAATGCTAAGATTATACATGTACAGTCTGTTATAAAGAGTAGAGTTCTTCTTTGCAACAATAGCAAGTAATGAATCTGGAATAGTAACACGCTTCTTAATATAACCCTTGATAGAATTAAGTGTAGCATTGTACTTTGTATTCTTCTTAATCTTGCCCTTATTTAAAGCGGATGTAGCACTCTTAGCAAATCTATTGACATTACTATTAGCTGACTTAGCAGCCGTGTAATATGCACTGTTCTTTGTATTTAGGACAGAATTGTTATATCCAAGCGATGAGTTCTTGGCTGTAGCCGTATTTTGTACACCACCTGTGGCAATAGTCTGCTTTGTCTCGGCGATAGACACTGTAGTATCTCTCTGTGCATCAGATACCTTTTTGAGATCTTCAGCGTATGTCCTGAGAGAGTCATGAAGTGTCTGCATAGCAGTAGTGCAGTCTTTCGCCTTATCTATCCAATCTTTATAGGTCGATATAACTGTCTGAATATCAGAGCTGTATCTTGAAATATTGATTGAACCATCCGCAACACGAGTCTTAATCTCTTTGGCAAGTTTCTTGTTTATTACACCAAGACTGATTGCTTTGTTGAGATAATTATTTGCCGTATTAAGATACTTATCTCTACCTTTCTGCTCTGTATACATCTTTGTGTATGTATTACCCACAGCAGACATATAATTAGCCGTAGCAGAAGAGTATCGCTTATCATTTAGTTTTGATTCCGCTTTAGATATATTGGAGTCGATTTTCTTTTGGAGTCTGTCTAGGCGAACTTCAATCCAATCGAAGAATTGAGATGCCCAATCAGAGAGTTTATCGAATGCAGTCTTTGCAGTGGATGAACTACCTCCACCTCCACCACCTGAAGTTCCACCACCTGAACTACCATGCGAATTAACAGATGCACCGCCAACGGAAGTTTTGACAAGGCTCTTCATGGCATTAAATGCATTATTTAAAGCCTCTGACTGTTGCGCTCCCGCAGTTCCTGTAGCTTTAAATGTACCATCAGGATTCATTACACTATTTTTTATACTCTGGAATGTCTTAATAGCCTGCGTTGCAAGATCAAGTCCTTTACACAAATCCATTAAGTTCTTAATATCACCATCAGTCGTAAGAGTAGGGTTATTTAATTTCTTCACTGCAAGTAAAGCAAGAGCCTGTGAACTTACGCCTGACTGACTTGCTTCGTTTGCAAGCTGAATTATCTCGCCAGCAGTCGCATTTGAGAATAATTCTGTAGCATTGGTAGTATCAATCTTTGTGCCATGTAAACTAAGACCAGCCTTAACAGCTTCCTCTGTAGCTATCTTTTCTTCGCCCAAATTCTTTGCAAGAGTAGCCTCAACAACGGCGGCAGAATTGGTCACTCCCATATTATCAAGCTGTGACTCATAATATGCTCTATTTGTCTCGTTGAGATTAGACAGCACGGATTCACTATTGACGTATTCTGTGGCTAATTCATTAGCTATTTTCTGGCAGTCTTCCATTGAAGATGACGCATCGCCAAGAAGAGTAGAGAATTTTTCCCATGTGCTTAGTCCCTTGATTGTTGCGTCAAAGCCTGATAAATCATCTACGCTTACCAAACCATCAGAAGCCTTTGTACCAAGTGCATCAGTTATTGACTTGATATTTTTGGACATTGCACCAAGCTGAGAGTTTTTATCGGATAGACTATTGATATATTTAACTGCTTCTTCGGCTGAAATACCTAGTCCATCAAAGTAATTCTCCGCACCATCAGTATCTTTGAATGTATCTATGGTTAATTCGCCCTTATCTGCAAGTGTTTGAAGATCATCTGCTACACCCTTTGTTGCATCATCTGTTGACGCTTTGAGTTGTTCCCATGCAGATGATAGGGTAGTAGGAGTAGAAGTGTCAGATGCTTCCTTACTATGTTTGATCCACTCTTGCATAGCAACATCGGCATCGTAAATACCTTTCTTTGCTTGCTCTGTGGTATTGTAAACATCAAGAAATTCATTAACTCCTTTAGATGAATCAATTCCATTAGCACTGAAAAAATTCATTAGTTTTCCAGTACCTTCTCCTCCAAATTTGCTTAATTTATTCTTAGTTCTATCAACAAATTTTTCGTAATCAGATGCGTTATCGTCAACAAATTCAAAGCCTAATCGAATCTTTAAATCTTGCCAATCTTCGTCACCTAACGCTTTAGCAAGAGCTTGAAGCAATTTATCAACTTGCTCTTTAATCTGTTCAGGATTAAGACTAGAATCATTTACATCGAAAGACAGGAGATCATTGTAGGCTTCAAGAACCTTGTTTTTATCAGCTTTTATATCCTTAATAAAATTATTAACGAAAGTTCTAGCCGCTGTTTCATTGTATAATCCGTTTTTGTCAATAACATCCTGAGATAAACTGCCTATGTAAGTATCAAAGAATTGCTGTTGTTTATCTGATAATTTATAATATTCATTTCCCGACTGTCCAATAGCAATCATTGCGTCTTGAATAGAAGATACACTTGCATCAATTTCAGACTGATATTTTTGAATAAGAGCAGTTTTTTCTTCTATTTCTTCGTTTGTTAGCTTGCTAAAACCAGCATGATTACCATCACCATATTTCATCTGTGCTTGAAGTTGTGTAATTTTTTCATAATTACTGCTACCAAATACCTTAGTGTTTCCAACAACCGTTCCATCAGCATTTTCATGACGAATTTGATAACCATAATTCTTAAAAACATCTTTTATAGAATCACCATTATCATTTTCACCATTAACAAGATCCATTGCTTTTTTTCTTTTGTAGTTATCATACTCAGCACTAAGATCCTTAAGTTTACCCTGAACGAATCCAATTTTATTTCCTTCATCATCATATCGAGCAAGAAGATTTGGCATCATATCTGAGATTTCAGATATTACTTTTTTATAGGTATCATATTCATTAGTTGTAAGACTGACATTTTCTCCTAATGAATTTACACCCTTGGACAATTCGTTATATTGTTTTTGTAAATCAGATAATTTGCTATCATTAGAAGTAAATTCTTCATTCATAGATTTGAAAGAATTAGAAAAACTTTCAGCCGATTCTTTTGCATTATCTGCTGCGTGAGCTAAATTATATAACCCCTTAATTGCTAATGAGATAATAGCCAATATTCCGAGAGATACTAGCATATTTCCTGCCATAGCAAGACCTTTGAGGGCTACTTGTCCAGCTTTTGCACCAATAGATAAGTTACCAATAGAAGTTTTAAATCCTTCTGTGGATAATTTTCCATCTTTGCTTGTCTTGACGTAAGAACTAATTTCGGGACTTAAATCGTTACCTAAAATGTCTGCTACTTCTTTAGCAGACATACCAGTATCATCCATAATATCTTTAAATGTCTGGAATTCTTCAACTAATTGATTGCTTTTAATATTTGATTCTTTGCCAAAAATATAAGAAATAGGATTTCCAACTTGTTGTCTGGCTTGTTTCCTTGACAAAGTTCCACCTTTTGATGGACTAGATAGATTATTTATTTCTTCTTTTCTTTGTCTTATTGCATCAAAAATATCATTAAAGGACTTACCAAATACTCCTATTTTTGATGAAGTCTTATCAATATCACTGTTAAATGTTTCGAATATCGCACTATAATGGTCAAGTTGTTTGAGGACTTGTTAAATTATTAAGTATATGATAAAATTTTCAAAAAGGAGAGATATTAAATGAGTCTTATAGATGTAGATTACAGATGGGTATGCCCAAAATGCGGATATTATGAATTATCATATATTTGGGACAATATAGATAAATGTCCTGTGTGTAAAACAAAAACAAAGAAAATAACATTATCCCAACGTCTTAAGCTTAATAAATTAAATCCAAATGAGATATATGATTACATTCAAGAAGAAATAATAAAAACTACCCTTGAACCGAATATGGTTAAATTACGTGAAGAGTACCAACAAAAGAAGGCTGAAGAATATCTGCAACGGACATCTAAATGTCAACAAAAAGAGCGAGAAAAGATTCAAACATATCAAGCCAAATATCTTGAATTCTTAGAAGAAGCTCAAAATCAAGGTATAGTTCGTAGTAGAGCAGAAGATATTGCATCTTATGCTATGCAACATGACTTATATCAATTACCTCATTGCCCTAGTTGTGGTTCTGTAGATGTAAACAAAGTCGGAACTGTAACTAAAGTTGCGAAGACAACAGCATTCGGAGTTGTGGGAGCGATGAGTGATGTTGGTAAAACATGGAAATGTTGCAAATGTGGAACAAAATGGTAGTCCTTGGTAATTTTTCACAAAACAAACGTTCAATCTATTAGTTCAAATGTATTAATGATAATATATAGTTATCTTATACAAATGAGGAGGTTGATGGATATGCTACCAAAATGTGTAACAATTGGACGATATGTTTTTACCCAAATCAGAGTTGATGAAGACGGAGTTCAGTATTATAACATACAAAGAGGAACTGATATTTGTGTTGATTATAACCATCCTTTTTCGTCAATAGATGAAATGCGCTCTTGGGCTGCGGATAATTCATAATTATTAATAATAGCTAATGCGAGATAACAGAAGAGAGTAGTAAGAAATTGCTACTCTTTTATTTTTATAAAGAGCAGGAGATTAGTCCTGCTCTATTTTTGGTTTTTTTCTTTGTCGTAATTATGTTTGTTAATCAATCTCCACGTTCAATTTCTAATAAGCCTTTCATGATATATTCCTCCTTTTTTGTTTCCGATGTTGTTTTTTGAACTTAAAAGTCCATTCTATATTAACGACACTGCCAATTTTAGGATTGGTTGTATTGAAAATATACTTATCGTATATTATATTATTATGATGGCTACAATGCAAGTTCTTTTTTTCTGTATTACAAGCTATATTACCATTTGGATTATTGTTTAATATAAGCCCATTTTCAAAAGATACAGTATATTTCAAATTCTTAATTGCATGTTTAACACCAAATCTTGATTGGAATTTTCCATTTGTACCTTTTATGTTTGCAATTGATTCCATAAAATATCCATTCTCTATTGGAAACATGCCAGGAATACTCATTATATACACTATATCATAAGGTTTTCCGATTTCGATACTACTTGGATTCATTTCCATAATCCATTTTAAAATTTTAGGATTAGACTTTGACACATTGTCTATCTCCTTTGAATTTTCTGACCAATAATTTTCTGTAACTGATTTGATCAAGTCTTTATTATTTAAACATTTGTACCAAAATCCAAAATTGCTGAATCTATTATTGAGTTTTTCACGTTTCATTATATTCATTTTAGGAAACTCAGTAGTTACTTTTGCATCTGTTATATCAATTTCTCTCTTAAATTCGCTTATAGCATTTATGTCATTAATAACTACAGTAAATGAATTAATTAATATTCCATTACCATTTTTATATACAGTTAAATGTTTGTGATATGATTCAAAATAATATTCAAATTCTTCATAATTTATAGTATTCTCATTGATAGGATTTGTTATAGTTACATTAGTATTTTCTTTTCTTTTAAAAAATACAATAGATAATACGACAAAAGTTTCAATAATTATAAAACCAATTATCAATATCAATGTCCACAGATGTATATTATATGTTTTTCTTACAATGCTTTTACAAATATCTGATACGACTGGAATTAAAAGAGAAAACGGTACAATAATAGTAATAATTGTCCAAATTATATTACTAACTATCCATTTAAGTAATTTCATTGATATTTCTTTAGCATTTCGTTTTATATTCATATGCTCATTATCCCCAATCATTAGTAATATATTACCATTATATACCAATAATTGACAGAATACTATCAGAACATATGTTTAGGAATACAAAAATAGAAGAGTAGCCAACCGACTACTCTCCATAAAACAAGATTATATATTGATATTTAATTCAACTCATTAACAATAGCTCTCCAATATTGGAATCTACCATCCACATTTTCAGCACTTGTCGTTCCTTGCTGGACAAAGAGCTTATACTCCTCATTGTCGTCATAAGTATTTAAAAATTCTGTTATCTTATCCACCAATGCTCCAAACGATTTCTTATTCTTAACAATCTTATAACAAGCGTACAAAATCTGAGGAAGAGAAGTTACAGGAATATCCAAATCGTCATATGCTGCATCCAATTTATTCATTGCTTCTTCCAGAGTATCTTTTACATCAAGGTACTGGTCAGCATATTCTATGACAAAGTTATCTATATCCTTGGCACGGAATGATGTAAACTGATGCTCCTGATTTGTTGCAATAAGCATAATTGTCTGAATTATAACATCCCTGTCAGTACCATTCTTCCTCTGATTAGGACTCATAAGTTTATACATTAGAGGATTAACTGAGAGAGAGTAGACCATATTGCTGAATTCGTCAGAACATTTGCATACTCTTAATAATTTTGCTCCAAGTTTCTTTCCACTATTCTGACGCTCAAACATCATTTTCACATCATCGTCTGTATAATCAGATAATATACAAAAATCTAATGTGTCAACTAGAAGGGCTTCCTTTACAATGTCATCAAGTTTACTAAATCTTTTCTTAGCTATTTCAAATTCCTTTGCAATTTCTTCACCATTTTCCTTATATCTAATAACTACATTAGGAGTATATTTATTAAGGGCAAACTCATCATTAATATACTGAATACAAGTAGAAACTCTCTGAGATCCATCAAGAGTAGCCATTACATTATCCTCTTCTACAAGATAAATGGGATTAACAGGAATTCCCATTAACAGACTGTGAATCAAAAGACTCTTCATTTGAGTAGACCACTGATTAATTGGTCGCTGTAACTTATGACTGAAACTAATATTGCCTTTCTTATATTGACTGTTTATCCATGATAATGTTTTAGGTTTTGTAGTGTTTTGCATTTAATTACCTCCAAAATTAAAATTTTTGATTTGTTGCTTTTTCAAAAATATCACATTTTAAAGTAATTGTAAATGAATAGGAGATTCTTTTTTTACAAAAATGCGAAAAACGCATATGGTATAGAATGTATGTTCTGGATTTATATA
>ULMO01010242.1_pt1 | contig 18307 bp, 34 predicted proteins | sample 1951691 | NCBI WGS metagenome assembly ULMO01 (sample SAMEA4835554, study PRJEB28245) | human gut metagenome | biome: gut microbiome; material: fecal sample | place: Denmark | collected 2008 | reverse complement strand
TATAATTATACTTTCGATTCTTGGTTTGTTCCAAATTACTTATAAATCTTTCCCAACTACCACCATCATATTTGTAATTCTTACCAAACGTTGAAAATGCTATATGCAAATCTAAATTAAATGGTATATCAGGAAATTTTGAAAAATCACCTTTTGTTATTATTACTACTATACCCTTATGTCCTGCTTCTTCTAATCTATGTAAATATTCTACTGTCTTATCTACCTGTAATAAAGGGTCGCCATATGTGAGATTTATTGCTACTGGTATATTCTTAAATATAGGATTTATGTCGGTTGGTAATATGTCATACTCTACCTGCTTACAACCACCCTCTATTGCTCTACAATAACTACAATTAAAACAAGTCTTTAATGTTCTACCTAATGTATAAAATGATTTCTCAATATTTGTACACATTTTACTTCCTTCCCAATTTGTCCTGTGCTTCTTCTATTCTTTCTTTAGCTATCTCAAAATAATTTTCATCAAGTTCAATACCAATAAATTTACGATTAAGTTGTTTGGCTGCAACTCCACAAGCGCCAACACCCATAAATGGGTCAATAACGGTATCGTTCTCATTTGATGAATTTTCAATCAAAATTTTGCACAAATCAACAGGCTTTTCGGTATCGTGAATATTTTTACCATTTTCGTCTTTAGTCTTTTTATTTGCAACAGATAATATATCTGATGTGCCACAATTATTTATTTTTACTCCTGCGCCTTTGCGAAGAAACAATATGTATTCAAACTGGTTCATATAAAATTGACCCATTATTTTATTTCCCTTATCCCATATCAAGGACTTAATGAAATGGAAACCACCACCTGTTTCTTCATCACTCCATTCATCAATGACTTTAAGAAAATGTGTAAGATTCTTATGATTGGTCATTATGTAGCAATGTCCTGTTTCTTTAAGTATCTTATAAAATTTTGGTAGATAATCCTCTATCTCGATATTATTATGTTCAAAGACTTGTCCTTTTCGATTTATCTTTTTCTGCAACATACCACCTGAATTACCAGCGTTTCCTCTTGCAGTTACCTTGTAAGGGGGGGTCAGTAAATATCATATCTACCATTTTGTTTTTGCCTATCATACAATCTAAAACATCTAATGCGTTTTCATTAAATATGATGCTATTATCGAATTTGTTATAATTCAAATTTTAACACTTCCTTTCAATTTACAATAAAACGAGTCATTTATATTATTACTTTATTACATCTCTTATATCTTGACCATCAATTTCATTACCGATGCTATCCCATCCTTTACAAGTAGTTCTTGCAAATAATTCTACCCTCGGAACATCACCGCAAAGCTCAACTATTTTGTCTCGAATATGTTCAGGCTTTTTGCTATGAGACATTACCCTGTCTTCTACTAACTGTGTCATAAATATATTCCATTCATCATCTGTCATTTCTTCACGGACGATCTGATGAACACTCCTTGATAATCTATGAGGTTTACCCTTTGTGCCAAGTAAACATATTTCAGAATTAGCTCTCGTCCAATAACCACATCCCCAAAAATCAGTATCAGATTTTTTGTTTTTCTTTACCCAATTAAAAGCACAAGTTTTATATGTAAAGCCCCAACGTTCTATTGTTTCTATACCTTCTTTAAGAAGCGGAAATGTGACCCAAAGGAACAAAATGCAATCATCTGCTGTAATATTTTGTACAGGTAAGTTGTAAATATCATTTATCTTCATTGTAGGATAATGATTTTCAGCCGATTTCTTTTCTTTACCCTTTTCAGAGTAAGTTTTAAAAAGCCACGGAGGGTCGGCATAAACTATATTATATTTTCTTGTTATCATTTTTACTTCCTTTCATCAAATACTGTTTTCATTGTATAATTTTGACTACATATAGTAATATTTTGAGTATAAAGTACCATATATAGTATCTTAAATTTCGTTAACCACTTCAAATTGAACTGAGCCATCAACATAATCATCTGCTTCAAGAACAATATCACTATCGTAATACTTATCCTTTACCTTTTGAATTGCCTCCTCTGAAGTTTCAGCTTCAATTTCAAGTCTACTTGTAAGTAACTCTGATACCTGTATTATATATTTCATTTTTATCCTTTTATATTATGTATTTATCCACCCGATAACAGGTGCGTTATTATAATTGCCTACTTCCCAGACAAACCAAGCGTAGCACTTTGCAGATGACATTCTTTTTTCTGTTCCATCTTTATTGTAAAGAGTATTACCGTCTTTATCTTTTGCACTGAAATCACCGTTCATTCCACAAAGTAGTCTGTTAGCAGCTACCCACACTCTTACAGGTGGTCTTGTCTTAAAAAGTCTTATTCTTTTATCACTTTCAAGGAATTGTATCGGAAGAAATAGTGCAAGTTTCTTACCGCTTTCAAGCAAGTCAAGCGAATGTTCCGTCCACTCTAATGCTGTTGAATAGGGTGGATTAGTAACTATATTGTCAGCAAGAGATTTATTGCATTTGAAGAAATCAACATCACCTTCTCCATAACCTCTATCAACTAAGTCCGTGCTTACAACATCATAGCCAGCTTTAATCATAGACTCTGACAAATGACCCTCACCACAACAATTTTCCCAGATAGAGCCATTAAATTTTTCTACTTTCATCAGTTCTTCAATGGCTTTAGGCTCAGTAGCATAATAATCGTGTTCAGCTCTATCGTGGTTGGTGTGATTACTTGCACCGAGCGTAACGAATGTTGTTTTCTTATTGCCTGTCCAATCTTTATTATCACTCAAATTTTAACATCTCCTTACTTTAATAGTTTGTTATCAGCACTTCTATATCTTTGGTTTCTCGGTCTTTCTTGTGATAATTACAATTTAGATAGTCTCCAGATAAATAGTGAATATTATATTTATCTTTCCAAGCATCTAAAAATTCATTATTATATTTTAAGTTATTTGATAAAGCCCCCCTTGCTCCCTGTTCGTCCAATCTATCCAGTAATTCGTAAAGTTTCTTTTCGTGTTCAGCAGTCCAACCCTCGAAGCCACGTTTCCCATCATTGTAATTACCAACAGAATTAAAATAAGGTGGGTCAAAATATATCAGATCGTTCTCGTTAAAGTCTGAAAAATCAAAATTGAAAGCGTTTTTAGACGATACTATTATAGGGTCTTTATTCTCAAATCTCTGTTTTAAAGCAAGTAAGTCCTGTCTTTGCCTGTCAGAAAAATAACTGCGATTTTTACCGAAACTACTATTATATTCGTGCTTGTTATTAAAACGGAACTGATGATTAAATGAATGGCACATCAAAGTATATAGTGTAATCCAATCTTTTCTGCCATTATTATAACTATCATGAAGTCTTTCAAAGCCTTCCTTATTTATCATACTCAAATCGTATTCTGAAATAATGTTTTCAATCTGCTTGATTATTTCATTATAAGACGTTGAGAACAATCCCGACACAATACTTGAAACATAAGGATTTATGTCGTTATATATGTAATAGTCTGCTTCTGTATTCATTAAAACCGTTCCTGAACCGCCGAAAGCATCTACAAACATTGAAATCTTTTTAGGAAACAAAGGTATAAGCTGCTTGATTAGACGATATTTATTACCTACATAATTTATAGGTGATTTTATGTATTCCTGATTTATTTTTAACATCTCCTTCTGCCAATAAAATTTTTGTTTTATAAAGTTTTTAATTATTTAATATTTTTGCCACTTCAACAAGAATATCAAAAATAGCTTGAGGTAGATATGCAATAAAACGATACTCTAAATCGTTAATATCTTTCGAGTAATCTAAAATAATACCATTTATATCCCCATTATTATTAAAGACACACTTAAAATAATCTGAATAATTATATATAGTGTTAATTACTTGAACTTTTGAATTTAGAAAAATGACATCTATTCCTTGACTATTAGCCATATGTTGTGCGCAAATACCACATCTGCCTAAATTATTTAAAGACACATAGGATTTACCTCTTTTGATTTGTTCTGCTAATATTGTAGCAATAATATATTCTGTTCCTACAAAATTGGTCATTTTCAATTAACCTCGTTAATATTATCATTTTTTGTACTTTTAGCTAAAAGTATCTTAGCAAGAGTTTTTACATTAGAAACAGACATATCATTCATTATTGCTCCTGCAAAATAAAGATTAAATAAAAAATATAGTCTATTTCGTCATTGGACACCTGAAATTTCTCATATTTCATAACCAAATCATTGAACTTATGTATTGCTTCATCAATATGGTTGAGACGAATTATCTTACTGACAAATTCTTTGCAAGGCTCTTCACCTTCTAAATCTCCGCCATAATGTTCAATTTTATAGCACACATCTTTATGTATGCAATTATTACAAATCATTCTTATCACCTCACTTCACGCAGACCAGTATTTCAACATCGGTATCGGCAAATACTTCTTCGATGATTGTCTTCACTTTATCCCATTGCAGGCGGTCTAATCCACAACCGATTCTTGGCATTGCGAATTTTACATTTTCATCACTCGTTATTCCCTCACAACGCAAAATTTTAGCATCTTCAAGAGCCATTCTCATCGTTTTATAGGTAGGCTTTTGCCAATACTTTTCTTTTGTAACGAGACTAAGCTCAACGTCCCAACCTGTTGCGTGAGATACTAAGCAATCCCCTACTTCTACATTTTGATATTTTCTTTGAAGTTGTGCTTTTACTCCTCGTCTTGCAAACTCCTTAGCTATTCCTGCACCCATTGCAAGATCTGCGCTGATGCAGTGAACAAGAATGTAATCCGTTGGAACTGTAAATAAGTCTCGCTGTTCTTCTCTGATTATCATTTATGTGTTATCTCCTTTCCAGTTTCCGTTAGGACACTTTAATTTAAATTTTAATTGTATTTTAATATACATTTTCCAATATCTGTGTTATAATTAAATCATTGACAAATGAAAGGAAGATTGTAATGTCAACCGAAGCAGAAAAAGATATTAAAAAAATTAAAAGCAAACTAAAATCTTACATACCTAAAAATAAGAGCGATATGTTTCGATTAAGCTTATCTCTCTTTATAGTAGGAATGTTTTTTGGGATAATAGAAATATTGACAAAAGTAGATTCATTTGCTATAACCATTATTACGTCTATTTGTATGATATCTGCGATATTTTGTTTTCCATACGCTGACAAAACCAAAATTATGGACGGAATAGCAAATTTTTTATCTTATATGGGTTATACCTTTATTACTGCGCTCGCAACAATTTATTGGCTTGCTGATTTATCAAACGAAGAAATCACTATTTGGCTTTCCATCGTGACATCTATACTATTAGTTATCTTCTTCTACATAACGTTTTCTCCTTTATTTAAAGTAATTTCTATGATTGTCAATACAATTAAAACAAATGCTGCCAAAAATCACAATGGTAGCATTATCACTATGTTTAAGTGTTTTTTCACTGGTGCTGGTATAGTGACAGCCTTTTTAATTGCTTTACTTACTATCGCCAAAACTGCTCTTGAAATTTTTGAAATGATTCCAAAATCTTAATATAATTTTCAACTTTACAATAAAACTGTGATTTAGTTATTCTTTTTATCAAGGCAATCTTTAAGTTCATTCATCGCTTCTTTGCCATAGGAAATGTTACGATCAAATGACTCTTCTGGAAATACACCTATCTTTTTGTATTAAACAATTTTTCGCAACTGCTCTGGTAAGCTCAACAAAGCGTCATTAGCTTCTCTGTTCAACTCTTTTGAGTGCTTCAATAAGCGATCAGCTTCACAGCGTTTATTTCTTATGTTGCGAATTATATCGGCAAAGATGAGTATATTTGCATCACGATAGGGTTTTATGGCGGTGCGATAATCACGTTGTTCTGGGCATCCACAACAAATGCTGGAATCAAAACAATGCGAACACGGACTGATTGGAATTGTTTGCTTTAACAACTTCAAATCGTCATCGGAAAATGTGTATATGGTTTGTTCTTTCACGTTAATCACCCTTTTCATTCCACACATAATCAATAAACTTATTAAAATTCATTGATTATAATTTATTGTTCTGTTTTTCTAATATTTCAAGTGCTTCTTTCTCAGTAATTAACCCTAAAGATATTGCTCCTAAAACAGGTTCACCTTTAAATGTATTATCATATAAATACTTCCAATGATACCCATTGGCAGACTTTAATCTGCCTTTCGCACAAGAGCAAATATCAGCGTAGTTGATTTTTAATTCTATCGAAGCTAATTTTGCATAGCTCCATATTTTAATTAAGTTGTCATATTTATCAAGTTGAAGAGTTATTAAAGCTCTTGGATTTTTCTCTCCTGACTGAATATCTTTATGTGCTTCACTTTGCATTTTTCTTTGTTCTTCTGACCAATGAGTGCCATAGCGTGGATGGTTTTCCCCTGATATGGTTTTACTTAATTTTTCTCTACTTTCTTTTGACCAGATTCTATTTTTTATTTCTTTCAACCATTGCCAAATGTCCTTCTTCAGTAACGTGCTTACGTTTTCCTTTTATAGCATCGCTTATTTTTCTACGATGTTCGTCTGTGAAAGGTTTTCCTGTGAGTAATTTGCTATACGCCTTTTTAGCTTCTTCGTATTCTTCTGGTGCAAGCACATCTGTTTGGCTTGTACGATTTTCAATCATATTCGACATACACCACCAAGCATAAACCAATCCGTCTACATTAGGATTTTCTATAGCTAAAAGTTTATGAGCTATAAAATGTTCTCGTGCAAACAAATCAATTAAATTGTTTTCATCATTTGTACCACCCAAACATCTTGGTATTATATGGTGTCTTTCGTGATATTCATCGCCACAATTAAATCTTCCACGAGTATCAATTATATTTTGTATAAATTTGTTGTATGTAATTTGTTCAAAGTTATTTATTATTAGCACTACCTTTCATTTTTAAGACCAACAATTATCAATAAATTTATCCCAAGCAAACATCACCTGATTATATACGTCAATCTTGGCTTCGCTTTTATAAACCTGATCGTCAATATGATATTTTGCAAAACCCAGCCAATCAAAATTCATCTCATTGGTAACTTCAAGCTTTTCACCTTCGGGATTTCTGCTTTCCGCACCATGGATAGAGAAATACCCGATTATCTTCAGTAAGTTTCACAACAAGTCCCCATTCAGTTTTGCCACCATAATAGTAAAACAATTCTTTTCTTACTGCCTCGGCAAACTCAGCTTTATCCTTTATTGTTCTGATATGTTTACCAAAATATTTAGCAAAACTGCCATGCTTGAAAATATTGAACGCTTCAATCTCATGCTTATTGATATTGTAATGATACACAAACCATTCCATTAAGCTTCACCATCCTTGAGTATAACGGGATTCATCTGAGTTACGTTTCTGCCGTATTTTATTGGCGCATATTCTATGATTTTGCCATAGTGCCCGGCATATCTGTCGGCATTATTCCCTGAATGATAAACTTTTAGGTGTCCATTGTAGCCGATTATCTTCTTACGTTCAGGATCAAACACGAAAAACATATGGTCGCCTGCATGGTATCCTCTGCTCATTGAAATTCCTCTCTTTCGCCGATATTTACTTATTCGTCTTCGTATTCATCATCGTCGTCATAATTATCATCGAAATCATCATCACCGAAGAATACGTTGTAAATCCTACCGTCCATCTCAAAAGATGTTTCAGAATCGCTGAGACAAGACCAGTCAAGCTTCTGACCACAATATGGACAGTATTCAAAATCACGGTCTGAGATGTCGCAATCACATCTTCCGCAAGTTATTGATTCAGGATCAAATGGTGCCCTCTTACTCCAAGGCGTGTCTTTATCAAACATTTTTATTCCTCCTGTTCCTGCTTATTATCTTCACTCATGATATGTTTTCTTTCATTTTTATCAAAGCAATAAGAAACCAAAATACAGATAAGCCTATGGAAGTGTAGAATAGCCTCATAGACCACTGAATAAGTACAACTTTGTTGTCGTTTGTGCGTTTTACCTCAGATTGCACTTTTTCAATTAGTGCAACGTATTGTAAATCCTTCGCCGCATCCGATTTTATGGTTTCATAGTGCCTCTGTATAAAATCGCTCGTCTCTTTTATGCTAACAAAGTCGTTACGCTTTTCTCTTTTTTGCGCCATAGTTGCCAGAATTAGACTTGCCAAAAGTAGTGCAGTAATTGTAGAAAAAGCTAAGAGCAAGAAGCCGTATGTAAGAGGATATTTGTATTCTACTGCGATAGCAGCTACCATAAATAAAGCAGCAGATGTAAACGAAAACGCTGTCTGCATTTGCGTACTCTGTTGGATAAGTGAATCCTCTCTGCGAAGTTCAGCTTCATAAATTGTCTGCGCAATTTGACGAATATGATTGCTTAATTCCTTCTGCTCGTCAGCATTCGGAAAGTTCTCCTCACCCATATATATTCCTCCTGTTTAATCATTAGTCATCTTTGCTCCGCAGTTGGGGCAATATGGAGATTTTTGCTGCTCATATTCGTGCGACCACCCACCTGTACCGCCTATGTCTTTCAGGAGTGTTTTATTGTCGCAAACTGAACAGCGAAAACGCCCACCACGATTATACCAACGCCCGTGACGGACAGGCGCAACGTCTACGACGGGCAGTTTGTATATAGCGCTACCAATAACATCAACAGCACCGCTGTGAGAACCAAGTGTACCGTCGTGCGTACAGCCGTAATCGTCAATTATTTTCATAACAGCTTCACGCTTTATATACTCAGCCATTATCAGCCCTCCTCAGTTATAGTGTCACAGTCAAACATAACGTTACAGCCTCTTTGTTTGAGCATTTCGCCGATAATTATGAGATGACAAAGATTTTCGTCCACACAGAAGCATAACAGAGCTATGTTCTCACCTGCCTTGTCATACTGTTCAAGCCGATTGAGCCATTCTTTCGCAGTTTCATTGTTTTTGATTTCGTTAATGAATGCAGGCTTGTACACATTATCAAACGTTTCCTGATTCCAACAGCCCTGTTTTTTCCAGCCAAGATAAGACCAGAACAGATTGCAGCTCGGACTAAGGTCCGGAACGTGCATAGCGTCATTAAGAATGCTGCTGTGAGTTCTTTCGAGAGATGCGATACTGCGTACAATGAGAAATGTCCTATCGTAGTCAGCTTTATGCCAATGTTTTATGTTTGTGCATCTAATCATTTTAAAATCCTCTTCTCTGTTACTTTCATAAATCGTACTTCCTTTCGCATTGTCAGCCCTCCTCAACATAGCACCAACTTTGCGGCGGTCTTTTTAAAGGTTTAAACCCGTCAACACCACAATACTCCACACCGTATTCTTCAAGCTGATAATATTCACAGTTATAACAGTCTGTTTCGCCATTCTCTTTGCATTTTGTTGTAAACTCGCTAAGTTTTTTCGGCTCGTCATAAATTTTGAGGTCGGATATGTGCCAACCGTTTCCTTTTTTATCGTTGAGGTAATGTTGTAATTGATTAATATTAAGGCAAGTTTCGGCTGTAATACATACATCTGGGTGTTGAATGAGTTGATTGACACGTATATATGTCATTACAGGATCATCAATGATATCAATCGTGTCAATTCTATCACATACAAACTCGCCTATGACTTTAGTATCAAGTTGCACATTTTTATCAAGCCTTATCCAACCTTTTGGAGCTTTACAGCAATAAATATAGCACTTAAACGGCGTTTCAAGCTTTGGCTTTGTCTTGCGAACTTCAATGGTCTTATAGCGGTTTGCGATGAGTTCACACCATCTCGGCTTGACACTTATTAGAACTGCTTTACTCATTTTCATCACCTCCGTCCATCTTTGCCCCACAGTTCGGGCAGTATTTAGAGCCAGCATACACATATGGGCTGAACCGCTTGTCGATCGGCAGATTGTTATTAACACTATGGCACAAGCTACATTCCCATGCACCTAAACCCCAGTCATGCCCGTTTTGATTATATACCCAATGCCCATGCTTCACTGGTGCAACATCAACATTTGTGACTTCAAAACAAGTTTTAAGCCACTCTTTTACATTAGCTAAACAGTATGATCCATATCCAATATGCCATTCGTTGTCCGATAGATCGTAATACTCAATTAAATAATATGGTTTATCAACGTTGCCTCTAACGATTATGTTAGGATTTACTGCTTTAATTTTATCCATTGTTATTTTCCTCACTTCCTTTATCCATTTTAGCTCCGCAGTTCGGACAGAAATTAAAATCATTACCCCACACAATTACTCCGCACTCTGAACATTTGTATTTCTTTGAAATCCAATGCCCGTGCTTTACGGGTGAAACGTTGGCGGTTGGTGCATTATCAGTCAAGTCGTATTCAGCCATTATCTATCTTCGTCCTTTCTTCTACAACATTTAAACCATCAATCGCATCCCCGCCAGACTTTCCCTCAAGTAGTACAACGATTGTTCCGCAACAATTCCACGGATTTGAACGTACTGTCCAAGTTTTGCCCTTGTCTTTTTCGCTTACAGAATAATTGTTGTTCATAATAACCCTGTCGCCTATTTTGATATTATTCATAGCAAGTACCCCACAATACATACTGTCAAAAAGACTTAATACATTCAGTTTTATCACTCCTATCTTATTATTTACTTATCATTATTGTTGTTAGTCCACACAGATTCTGTATTTTCATTACCTAAAGCATCATTTAGTAATCTCTTCAAATGCTTCACGGCTTTATCTATTTCCTTAAAAATTTTCACCTCATCTTCTAAAGACTTACCATGAAGATGAAAAATCAGATCACCATAAGCCCACTGTAATGACGTATAACTCTTACCAAATTCAGAATCATCAGAAATTGAATCAAGCATTTTTTATAATCGTTACAGAAACCTTCTAATCTCTCCTTTGGAATAAGTGGTTCAAGTATCCTATTCTCTAATTTTGAACCATCGCCATAGACTGTAAAATCCCATTCCTGTTTGTTATTTTCTTTGTTATTGTTCATCTTTATATCCTCGCTTAATTTATGATAAAAGCAATTTTTATTGTTTTACTCAATTCCATATTCTTTGAAAAACTCTGGTATATCCAGCCATTCGTCTTTCATAAGATTTCCTATCTTTGTAATAGACCTACCCAAACCATTTGAAACTACTCTTATGTACTTACCTTTACAATCTTCCCACTTACTTACATCAACAACTTTCATAATTCGTGTAATTAAATCCATACTATAAGCACAACATTGACGTTTCTTTGTATTCTTATTATATTCATCTAAAGCATATCCACCTATAACACAAGCTGTTCCATCGGAAATATCAACGGCAATACCAAATGTAAGAATGCCGTGGTCTTCGTAATAAATTGATACATTTTTAATCTGTGCATTAAGAATTTCTGGTGTGTTATTCATTTTTATCTTCCTTTCTTAACTGTTCCAAAGTAACAGGTGTATAATTATGAAGCATACAGCCTACATTATAACACTCATAACTAAATCCTTTACTCTTCATTATTTTTGCATATTCCTGAAAAGGTCTTGTGTCACGTCCTGCATGAATATGACCATACAGATGAATATATCCATAATCGGCATTTATCCAATGAGCAATAGGATAATGACAAAGAACAAGGTGTTCACCGTTATCTTTGATTACATCATAATCTTTAATCCACTCAAAATATTTGTTATGCTCTGTAGAAATTCTATCGTGATTGCCTTTTATAAGGAATTTTGTACCTTTGAGTCTTGGCATTATTTCAGGAATTAATCTATTATCCCAGAACATATCACCAAGAACATAAACCAAATCACCTTTTGAAACAACACTGTTCCAATTTTGTATCATTGTTTCGTGCATATCATCAAGTGACTTAAATGGTCTGCTGTCAAAATCAATACATTTTTGATGACCAAAATGTAAGTCTGATATATAAAATTTGCTTATTTTTATCACCTCCTCACATACAATAAAAAATCTGTTTTGTGATAGTTCAATGATTCTGTCTTTAGTCTAAAATAATTCCATTTTAGACTAAAACTTATCACGAAATTTCACTTTCATCATAACTCAATATGACAATTTGATACATCTTCTTTCTTATAACTCCATTTGTGCGGATTTATACGGTTACGATGTATCAGTGCATATCGTAGAACACTATGCTGTAAGCAATTAACCATTTTGTCAATTTCTTCTAAATCGTCAGTAACTGCAATGCGATTTAATTCACCATCAATCATATCTCTGAGATTACGTTGTTCATTGCACTGTTCCTGATTTACATAAAGCATATTATTATCTCCTTATCTTTCACTTGCAATATTTCTTGCTAATTTCATAGCGATGCCATTAGCAACCTTGCCGAAATTATCAATCTGCTTTACTATTTCAGGCTCTTCCTTAACACAATCCTCGTAAACAGCCTTAGTCAAGTTCTTTGTAATAATAGGCATTTCCTCTAAAGACCAATTCTCAGGGAGAATATCTTCGTCAACAAACTTATTAAGAAGTTTCCTTACTCTTGCTTCTGTAACAATAGTTTCAGCAAGTTTCTGGATTTCTTCTCTCTTTTTCATCATTGCAGGGTCAACAACCTTTGCTTCTTTATGAGTATGTGTTTCCTGAAATTTTTCAGCCACAATCTTGATGTAAAACGGCTGACGGGTATTAGGATTGTTAAGCATTGTCTGATTTTTAATTACAATTCCTTCACCGTATTCACCGCCAAGGTCAGTCTTACCTACAAAACTCATACAATGTCCCCAAGAGATAAATTTACCCTCATAAAATGTAGGAACATAAGTAAGATTAAGTTTGCTTACAATAGCCTGAACTGTACTCTGAGGAAGATACTTTTCTGTATTAGTATCATACACGTCATAACAATAAGTATGATTATAACGCTCTTCTGGATAAGACAGAGTATGAGGCACAAGCCATTCCATAAATAATACAAGGTTGTCGCCGAGAACAGATTTTATGAGTTCCTTATTGAGCGTCTGCGACCACTCATAAAATCCTCTGAGATTATTGCCAACGCCAAGAATATTCTTTCTTGACTGGGCAACTATCGTATCAGTTTCAGAATCATATCTGATAGCTGCATTACAGCCATCAATCTTTTCTTGAATAACTATGTAATCACCAACGCTAAAACCGTTAGCATACTCAGGTTTAATCCTCTGAATATCCATAAACTTCTTATGTATCATTTTTAACATCTCCTTTAATTTTTAAGCCTAAGTCTTCTATGTAATTTGGAAGCATTTTATCACCACTTTGACTTAATGTATAAATAATGTGTGACCTGTTTCTTTGTCTTCTAAAGTAAAATCATCAATATTAGGTATGGATTTATATTCCCACCACTCACTACCATCATATTCATGACGTTCAAGCCAAAACTCCTTACCTACAACAACAAGAGCGGTGTTTATTTCTTCTAATCCATAGCCATCATCATAAATAATGTTTTCGGCTCTTCTTATAAATTCTTCTGGAGAGATGCGTAGCTGATGAAAACAGTCAGCAACAAAAATAATATCATCAAATGTTTTATTGTATTTCTCTAATACTTCTTTTGTTTCTTGTAAAAAATTAATCATTTTATCATCACCAAACCAATCTTTTATTGTATATTATTAATCTCTTCAAAAGTATTTGTCTCTGGGTTATACCGATAAGGTAATCCATTTGGTGCATAATATGGAGTTGGTGTTGTTGCGTAATCCAAACTAAATGTTCCATTCCACCAATACACGATTCTTGTGGAGCTATCATAATATATGCAACTACTATAAATTGAAGTTGATGGAATTAGAATTAAATTACCGCTTCCAAATGTTACATTTGATAATTCTTCACTATTTTCAACATTTACTAAAATGGTATTGTCATTTGAACAACCAGATAAAGTAGTCAAAACAAATATACTTGCGATTATTGCAATTAATTTATTCCTCATAATTTTACCCTCTCTATTATAAAATTATTAATCCTTTGAAAGTCTATAAAGATATCTGCCATCCCCTCCTTCTCGTGTTAATGCTAAACTCATATTACTATAATAGTTTTTAGTAAACCATTTGTCCAGCATTTTAATCTCAACATCTTCTTGTTCATAAATATCATTTGAAATTTTATTAAAATGTATTCGCATCTCATATCTTGGAGAAGTATTAGTTCCATAGTCATAAAGAATTACATTGTTTACAATGTTATATCTTTTAAGAAACCAAATTTTAGAGCCGTGCCAAAGTTTGGTTGAAAAATTCTTCCACCAATTTTTAATAAATTCCTGTATGTTGTATGCTCGTTCTCTCAAATAATATAAAAAATATGAGCCTTCATAATATTGACCGCCATATCCGTCCATTGCAAAAGATACAAATGGATGATTTTTAATTGTTTTTAACATTGGTAACAAAGGATATAACCAAGGATTATTTGATTTAACTTCAGACAACTCAAATTCTTGTAAAAAGAAACTTCTTGATGGCTTAAACTTGTCGATATTTAAGGTGTGCTGACAAAAAAATTGAACCGCAGGAGTTTTCTCATCTCCATTATTATTTTCATTCGTATCAACCCACATACCAAATTGCCAATTATGCAACCCTTTAATGTTAAAAGATACAACTGAATTTTCACCCATATCAAATACAAAATATGAGTTTTTATAATTGATATTTATAGGTTCAAAATGATTATCCCTAAGATAAGTAAAAATCTTCTCAGAAGCCTCTTTGTTTGTCATATAATTATTCACCCTTTCTATCCTCAATCCAAGCCATAAACTCATTAACCGTAGTTTTCTGAATGTCTTTTACCATATTATCATAGTCGAAACAGGAGATAAAGAGAGTAACAACATTTATAGCAGGAATAGCAAAATATACATACATAGAAATACCAGCCCAATATTTTGAGTTTTTAATATTATATTTTTCAAACTCATCGGATAAACATTTGAACTTAGCAAACCTTTTGAGATTAAGATATACTTCTTTAGTAATACGATTCATATAAACCACATTAGCTATAAAGATTATTACATTTACTATTACTGCAAATATTATTACTCTCATATTATTATCTCCTCAATATTCACTTTTCAGACCAATCAGCCGGAACTCCATACCTTTCTTCGGCGAGTTTAGTTGCTTCGTAAGCTTCCTTACGTCTGATTGCTTCCATACGGATTCTATACTTTTCACGTCTTTTCTTATCACGTTCTGTAAGTCTCTGTTCTTCTGCCTTCTGAATTTCAGCCTTTGCACGAACCTCGGCTTCTCTCTTAGGCTTAGTAATGAGCCAGTAATCAACTATATCCGAGATATTCTTACCGAGGAACTTCTTTGTTATATGCTTTGCATAACAAGTTGTGAAACCATAATAAGCATCTGCCTTGTCAGCAGGACACTCTACTGACTCCTTAGAACCGTCTGCAAAAGTAAGCACCGTTCTTATGTATGTAGTATCATACTTAGTGAACTGTTCTGCGTGATAGTCTACAACCTTGCAACGCACATCATCTATATTAGAGTTTTTAATCATAAAATTAGGCAACTCAGACATTGCTCCAAACACGAGAGGTATTGTTGCATCCTCCCTCTTTACCATTACTTCTTTTATAACATTATTAAGGTCTTTGTAAGTCATTCTTATATTCTCCTTTAGTTTATTATATTTTGCGTAGTCATATTATTATTTACTTATAATCTGACTACATACTTATTATACCATATATAATAGAAATGTCAAGTGGTTTTTCAAATTATTTTGCCCATTTTTTATTACTTACTTATAATTATCAACTCATACTGATTTCTGTCTTATCATCTCTAATACGATGTGTCCATACAGGAAATCTTAACCCATAACCTCCGTTATCATTTTTGCTGATTTCAAAATACTTAATAGTAGCTATCTTGCCGATTATTTTAGCGGGATTATCCCAAAAATCGACACGTTCCTCCTCTGAGAAACCACTGCCACATTCACACTGATAGTGCTTGCTGTTGTAAATAAACTCCACTATGATACCACCAAGCTTATTTACATTTTTACCCGTACCCTCATAAACATCAATGATTTTTAAATCAGCATCCTGCATAACCTTGACTTTGAGCAGATTATTCGTTCTCTTAAATTCATACATACCATCGTCAAGGTTAATCATTACGCCTTCCTTATGATTTTCTCTTGCTTTATTAAGAAATTCCATAATCATAGATTTATCCGCACCGTGATACAAAACTGGAAGTATATTTATATGTGTTATATATGGGAGTGCAGTTGTAACTAATCTATTCATTTCTTTTATACATTCATCAATGTAATCTAATACATATCTACGGGCACGATATTCTGCTTTACACTTCTGTTTTACAAATTCATCATAAGTTAATATATCAAATATGTTATACTTTAAACCACGTTTTTCACCTTTAGTTCTTGCTGTCTTTGTAACTCTCTTATAGTTTTCATCAGATGAAATGTTTTCGCATTCCATATCTACAAGTTCACCGTCAAAGAAAGCATCTGAAATTCTACAAGTTGTGAAAAGTCGTTTCATATCTTCTTCAATCTCAACAAGCCCCTCTATAAGTTGTCCCTGTCGAGAATAAAACTTAATTTCGCCATTATGTATTACAGTAGCTAATCTGAAGCCATCAAGTTTTTCGGTGAGTGTGAACCGACCCGTAACCTTTTCAGGCTTTTCAAAATATTTGTTAGCTAATTGAATTTCAAATGACGGTACGAAACCATTACCATATACACTATTTACTATCTTAGCATCTATACCAAGCTTCAGAGACTTCGTCACAAGCTGTTTATAATATTCCTTATATTCTTCAGGCTGTAGACTGATAAAACCTTGCACAATAGCTATGTCTGTATCTCTGCCAGTGTTATTGGTCTCAAGATACATCATCATATCTCGCCAAGTCTGAATTGGAGTTGTATCATACTTAACTGGTTTATTAAGCTTTTTGGTGCTGATTCCTGTTATCACAAACGGATTTAAGAGCCATTTTAATGTATCGGTAAACAAAATGTTTCTTTCATTAGCTTTCAGAATTTCAATCTTTTCAGTTTTTTTGCTTGTTGACTGGAGCTGATTGAATATTTTGAATACGTTAGTCATCTCATTCATTTGTAGAATCTCCTTTCAGTTCTTCATCGTAAACATCAAAATCAAAAATAAGATGCTTTCTACTTGCAATATAATCACACAGATGAACACATTTCTGAATGTCTGTTTCGGGAATAGGAAGTATATCATCTGAATATTTTGATGTATTCCACTTACCCATATGAGAAGCCACTGCGTCAGAAATTGTCAATACTCTTGTACCAAAATAAAGGTCTAAGGCATTAGTCATACAGTTCATATTATTCTTATTAACATATTCTGCGTATTTTTCTAAAATAAAGTATTTCATAAGTATAGGATGATTGAAAGCTGTATGATCTTCCCACATACCACACTTTAACCCATCATGAAGAATGAGTGCCGATGTTACAACATCTTTATCGGCATCATTGAAATTATAAAAATCTGCCCTAAATAAATCCTGTGCCATTGCAACAGCAGCTTTAGTGTGTCTGATAAGTCCTCCTTCCCCTATTGTATATGACGGATGATACTTACCACTCGTACTTGCACCAATATGTCTAAAATAATCTGGAAGGTCATCAAGAACAAAAGCTGTGAAATCTTTAATTTTACTATCCTTGATAAAACTTAATTCTCTTGTAAAATTTTCTGAATTTGTCATATTCATTCTCCTTCAATTAATAAATTATATAACCAAGTTTGACGTGTAAAATTTTCTTTTTTCTTAATTGCTCTACCGAATGTGTTTAAATCACTAAGCAAATAACATCTTTCTTTTGCTCTTGTAATTGCTACATATAGTAAATTTGAATTAAGCATAAATGTATGTGAATTTGGTGCAAAAACAATAACAATTCTTGCTTGACCACCTTGACTCTTATGAATCGAAATTGCATAAGCCAATTTAATGTTAGAAAACTTATCTTTTGGAATATAAATTTTATAATCATCAAAATCAACTATAATACCATTATAAGTAATGTCTGAAATAATTCCTATATCTCCATTTGGAATAAGTGTTGTTATATCTTCTTCAGTATTATAATAGTCAGCGTGATTTTCTTGATATATAAATGACTGATAATCATTTTTACATTGAATAATAGGATCACCTACTCTATATTCAACATCTCCAAAAGAAGTTTTCTTTGTAACGTTAGTATT
>ULMO01026554.1_pt1 | contig 20741 bp, 10 predicted proteins | sample 1951691 | NCBI WGS metagenome assembly ULMO01 (sample SAMEA4835554, study PRJEB28245) | human gut metagenome | biome: gut microbiome; material: fecal sample | place: Denmark | collected 2008 | reverse complement strand
ATGTAGCGGCGGCAAGTGCCGTGGCATTCTGGCAGCTAGGGAGAAATAATTGTACAATTAAGCATTAATGTGGTACACTATATATTGTTTTTATTAGCTTACAATACTTTTCAAAGGAGAAATATATATCATGAAACTCGGCATTGTCGGACTCCCAAACGTGGGAAAAAGTACATTATTCAACTCACTGACCAAAGCAGGTGCACTGTCTGCGAACTATCCGTTTGCGACCATCGATCCAAACGTAGGAATCGTTTCGGTTCCGGATGAGAGAATCGTAAAGCTCGGTGAACTTTATCATACAAAAAAGGTGACACCTGCCACAATCGAATTTGTTGATATTGCAGGACTTGTAAAAGGTGCCAGCAAGGGAGAGGGACTCGGAAACCAGTTTCTTGCCAATATTCGGGAGGTCGATGCGATTGTACATGTAGTGCGTTGTTTCGAGGATACCAATATTATCCACGTCGACGGTTCCATTGATCCGGCGCGTGATATTGAGACCATCAATCTGGAACTGATCTTTTCGGATATTGAGATTCTCGACAGAAGAATTGCAAAGATTGCCAAGCAGGCAAGAATGGACAAGACACTTGCCAAAGAGTTGGAACTCGTTGAGGCAGTCAAGGCACATCTGGAAGATGGAAAGATGGCGAGAACCTTTGAGGTGCCGGATGATGATGACGCACAGATCTGGTTTAAGGGATACAACCTCCTCACGGCAAAGCCTACCATCTATGCAGCAAACGTAGCAGAGGATGATCTGGCAGATGACGGAGTCTCCAATCCGCATGTGGCAAAAGTGCGTGAACTGGCAAAAGAAGAAGGTGCAGAAGTGTTTGTTATCTGTGCACAGATCGAGCAGGAACTTTCCGAACTTTCCGATGAAGAGAAAAAGGAATATCTCGATGACCTCGGCGTTTCATCCAGTGGTCTGGATAAGCTGGTAGCGGCAAGTTACAGTCTGCTGGGGCTGATCAGTTTCCTGACGGCCGGCGAAGATGAGTGCCGTGCATGGACCATCAAAAAAGGAACCAAAGCACCACAGGCAGCCGGAAAGATCCATACGGATTTTGAACGTGGATTTATCAAGGCAGAGGTTGTCAACTATCAGGATCTGCTGGATAACGGAAGCCTTGCGGCAGCCAGAGAAAAAGGAATCGTTGGCATGGAAGGAAAGGATTATGTGGTTAAAGACGGCGATGTGATTCTTTTCAGATTTAATGTCTAGTCAAGAAATATGTGATAGTTATGTGGGAGCATATGACAGAGCAGCAGTATCAACATGAGGTTATTGTGCCGGACAAAGGCTTTCCGTTTAAACTTTTTTTATTCGAGGGACACAGCGGAAAATATATCAGGGAGAAACACTGGCACCGGTCGATTGAGATTTTTGCAGTGCAGGAAGGAGAACTTGATTTTATTCTTGACACAACGCATTATCATCTCGGAGAAGGCGAGTTCATCATTGTCAACAGCAACGAGGTGCATGCGATCCATGCGAACAGGCCGAATCACACAATTGTGCTGCAGATTCCGCTGAATCAGTTCGCGTCGTACTTTACGGGCGAGCAGTTTATCTGGTTTTCGCATAGTGAACGGACATACGATGAGCAGGTGGCATGTCTGATCTTTCGTATGTATAAGGTGTATCGGATGCAGACAGATGGCTATGATTTTGAAATTTTAAGTATGTTTTATCAACTATTACATATTCTGGTAAAGAAATACAGGAAGCTGGATGTGCAGGATGAATTGCTCAAAAGCAATCAGCAGCTGAACCGGCTCGGTATGATTACATCCTATCTCAAGGATCATTATATGGAAGATATTTCGCTTGGAAAACTGGCGGGAATATTCGGATATTCGCCGTCTTACCTGTCAAAAATGTTTGTACGCTATGCGGGCATCAATTATAAGGATTATCTGCAAAATATCCGGTTAGAACATGCGGTAAAGGATTTGGAAAATACGGATAAGCAGATCGTGGATATTGCATTTGATCATGGATTTGCCAACAGTAAAGCGTTTACCAATCTGTTTCGCAAGCGGTATGGAATGCTGACGAGTGAATACCGAAAGCAGCTTGTTAAGAAAAAGCAGAGGGAATCATATGCCCATCATCGGGCATTGCTGGAAAAAGACAAAAAAGTGACATTGTAAAGACAAAGAAAGGCATGTCTCCATGGCTACCAAACTGTTATACTCAGAAAAAATGAGTATGAGGAGGTAATCATGGAGATTTTTTCTGTTAATGATGAAAAATTCCGTAAATACGGTAAGGTTTGGAATAACATCGAATGCACAAAACTGATAAAGGGGATGGAGCACACACCGCTTCCGGAGGATGTTATTTATGTGCCATCAGTCGAGGAGCTTGAAGCGGTTCCGGAAGCAAAGACATTCAGCGAGCGTGTCTTTGGCGGACTTCCAATCCAGATTGGTTACTGCAACGGAAACAATCACAAGTTAAACGCGGTAGAATATCATAGAAATTCCGAAATCAACATTGCGGTAACGGATATGATCCTTTTATTGGGATGGCTGCCGGATGTAACGGATGAATTTACTTATGATACAGCAAAAATCGAGGCTTTTAAGGTTCCGGCAGGAACGGTCGTTGAAATGTATGAGACGACACTTCATTATGCACCGTGCAACGCAGCAGACGGTGGATTTAAGTGTGTTGTGATCTTGCCGAAGGGTACAAACACACCGATTGATTTTACCCTTGCAGCAGATGGTGAGGACAAACTTATGACCGCGAAAAACAAGTGGCTGATCGCACATGAGGAGGCTGCCATCAAGGGTGCATTTAATGGATTAAGAGGAGAGAATATATCACTTTAACCGTGCTTGCGGATGCGATTGCTTGTCCTTTGACAGAAAAAAAGCTATAATAAAAGAAAGCTTTTGAGGAGAAGGTAGAGTTATATGAAAAAGAAAATCGTATCAACTTTAGTTGTGATTGGATTGCTTATTGTACTTGGGGGATACAGTTACAACGTTCAATATAGGCAGAAACCGGAAATTAAACATTTTACCGCTTTTTTCAGTGTTACGGGCAGACCACTGGGAATGCAGAACGATATAAAGGAAATCATTGCTGACAAGATCGGAGCAGACTGCGAGGAGAACTGGCTGGTTGGACAATCCAAGGAAGAGGTGCTCAATTCGTACATTGCTTCGGGAGAATATCCGGATTTTATTCTTGGAGAGAAAGCATTACTGGAGGCAGATGCTTTGATCCCGATTGATGAATACTGGGATGATTATCCGAATCTCAGAAATTATCTTTCTGATGAGCAATGGGAGCACTTCCGGCAGGAAGACGGACATATTTACTGGATTCCACCGTTTTGTGTGTCTCAGGGAGAGAATGTTGAAGTGACGCATACGGGCGAGGCATTCTGGATACAGACGCGCGTTTTAAAATGGGCCGGATATCCGAAGATTACAACGGTGGATGAATATTTTGATCTGATCGAAGCTTATGTGCAGGCGAATCCGGTCATGCCGGGCGGAACAAAAAATGTTCCGTTTACCATGTTGTGCGATGACTGGAGATTCTTCTGTCTGGAGAATGTGCCGCAGTTTCTGGATGGATATCCCAATGACGGAAGTTGTATGGTTGATCCCGGGAATGATCAGGTCATTGATTATAATACGACGGAGACTGCCAGACGGTATTTTCAGAAGCTGAACGAAGAGTACCGCAAGGGTATTTTTGATCCGCAGTCGTTTACCAGTACATACGAAGAATATCTGGATAAATTAGGAACCGGTGCTGTTCTCGGAATGGTTGACCAATGGTGGCAGTTCTATTACAATCTGGCAGAGCCTTATGAGACAAACGGACTGAGTGATCTGGGGTGCGATTATGTTCCGCTTCCGATTACAATGGACAAAGGGACGTCAAACCAGTGGCATACAAGCCGGAATGCAGAGATGGATACATCGAGCGGACTTTCGATTACCACATCCTGTGAAGATGTGCAGGGGGCACTTCAGTTTGTAAATGATCTGCTGGATTCCGATATTACGAAGCTTCGATTCTGGGGAGAAAAAGACCTGGACTATTCGGTGGACGAAAACGGTATGTTCTATATGAATAGTGAACAGGGAAAACGTCACGGAGACAGCGTGCTGAATGAATCTCATTTTTGTCCGTATTCGTATTTTCCACGAGTAGAAGGTCTGCTTGACGACGGAATCAATGCATTTTCGATGGAGTATCAGCCGGTGGAGTTTATGAAAAGCCTAAAGCCCGACATACGGGAGTGTTTTGAAGCGTATGGTGTACAAAATTATGTCGAGCTGCTGGGAACAAATGAAGCGCCCGGCGCATGGTATCCGATGTATTCCTATACACAGTCTTTGTCATCAAAATCCAAAGGCGGCATGATTCGTGATGAAATCGACGCGGTCAAGAGAAGCTGGTTACCGCAGGTGATCATGAGCGATGACTTTGCATCGACATGGGATGCATATATGGCTGCATATCAGGAATGCAATCCACAGGACTATTTCGATATCCTGCAGAGGCATGTGGATCAGATTCTTCAATAATACGACAATTATGTGATATAAGTGATAGAAATAAAATCCTCATTCATAGTGCGATATTTTTGATCGTACACGGATGGGGATTTTTATTTATGCTGAGCAATGAAAGGACAGGCAGATGGGGAGAAGTAAATGGAAGTGTTGAAATTGTATATTCATGTGAATGGCTGCGAGAAGGTGGAATCTGAATGCGCTACCGTACAGATGATTTCGTTTGACGGAAGGTGCGATGGAGATTATTTCAGAGGAGAGATCCTTCCGGGCGGTGTGGATACGCAGATTTATTATAAGGATCAGCCATCAAAATTATCGGCTCGTTATCTAGTGCAGGGAATAGATCATACGGGGCGCGGATGTCGGATATTTATCGAAAATAACGGAATCATGTATGACGGTGAAACGATTACCAGACCGGTCATCTATACGGACAGTATTGCACTGAAATGGATGGAAACGGCATCTATGTATGGAACCCTTATGGTTGTGGAAGGACAGCCGGTAATCACGATTTATACGGATAAGAATAAAAATAGTGGAAAAGGGGGAAAAGGGAGCGCAACATGAAATTTATCATAGAACAGAGTGCGTATTCCGGGGTTTTGAAGATCGCAGGAAAAGTTGCACATGACATGGAACTTGTGACCGGCACGCTGCCGGAAATCCGTGTTGTCGAAACGATCGATCATGAAGAGGTAAGAAGCAGTGCAGCCCGTGAACTGACGATCATTGTCGCAACGATGGAGCATAGCAGGTGGCTGGATGCACAGAAAAGTATCCCGACGGATGTGTTAAAAGGCAAACGGGAGTGCTACGGATGGTTTTTCCCGGATGATGGCTTGCGGGAGAAGCTGCTTGTCATTGTCGGAAGCGATAAGCGGGGAACCATATACGGACTGTTTCATTTGTCGGAGATCTTTGGTGTATCCCCGTTTGTGAACTGGTGTCATGTGATGCCGGTACATCGGGACGAAGTCCGGCTGAGCACGGATATGGCATGTATCGCAAAGGAACCATCGGTGGAATACAGGGGATTCTTTATCAATGATGAGTGGCCTGCTTTCGGCACCTGGAGTGAGCATCATTTCGGGGGACCGAATGCGAAGGCATACGAGCCGATCTTTGAACTGCTTCTTCGTCTGAAAGGAAATTATCTCTGGCCGGCGATGTGGAGTGCACGGTTTGAGGATGACGGCCCGGGACTTCTGAACGCAGAACTTGCGGATGAGTACGGTGTGATCATGGGAATGTCGCATCATGAGCCGTGTCTGCGGCAGGGTGAGGAATACAAATATCTGCGCGGAAAAGACAGTATTTACGGAGATGCGTGGAATTTCAAGACGAACCGGGAAGGAATCATAAGATTCTGGGAAGATGGTCTGAAGCGGAGCGGTAAATTTGAGAATGTGATCACGGTTGGTATGCGTGGAGAAGCGGACACCGCGATCATGGGAAAAGGTGCAACGCTTGCGGACAATATTGAACTGCTCAGGGACGTGCTTAGAACGCAGCGAAAGCTGATCCGGGAGAATGTCAATGAAGATCTGTCGAAAGTTCCGAGAATGATCGCTTTGTACAAGGAGGTGGAGGCTTTCTTCTACGGGGATGAGACGACGCAGGGGTTGATCGGATCCAAGGAGCTTTGTGATGTGATCCTGATGCTTTGCGATGACAATTACGGAAACTTAAGAACGCTTCCGACGGAGGAGATGCGTAAGCATCCGGGCGGATACGGTATGTATTATCATTTCGATTATCATGGGTGGCCGACCTCCTATGAGTGGATCAACAGTTCCTATCTTCCGAAAATCTGGGAACAGATGACGCAGGCATATGATTTCGGAGTACAAAAACTCTGGATCGTCAATGTGGGAGACATTGCAACGCAGGAATTTCCGTTATCGTTTTTTATGGATCTGGCTTATGATTTTGAGCGTTGGGGAACGACTGCACTAAATACGACGGATGCCTATACCAGACTGTGGGTAAAGCGGCAATTTGGCAGGCTGTCGGAAGTGCAGCAGGCGCAGATTGCGGATATCCTGACGGATTATACAAGGATGATACACAAGTGCAGACCGGAGGCGTTAAGACCGGAAACCTATCATGCAGCAAATTATCGTGAAGGTTCACGGGTGCTTGCGGAGGTCGGGCGGGTGATGCAGACCGCACAGGATTTGTACGATGAGCTGGAGCGTGTTGCGCCCGAAATACTTCCCGCTTATGTTGCGCTCGTCTGGTATCCGGCGATGGGAACGATGAATGTGCTGAAGCTTCAGCTGTTGTCCGGAATGAATCATTATCTGGCAGAAATCGGTGCACTCAGTGCCAATGATTATGCGAAAGAGGCAAAGGCATGTCTGGATGCCGATCAAAAGATCATAGAGCAGTATCATCGGACAGATGATGCGCGCTGGTACGGAATGGGACTGTCGCAGCATATCGGGTTTACGAATTGGAATGAGGATGAGTGTAAGAACCCGCTTCTGATGCAGGTGTTACCGCTGCAAAAGCCGACGATTATAGCGACGGTGGACGGTACCGTGCAGCATGTGGAAGGCAGTCCGTGGCTGAATCAGAGAATGACGATTTCGGATTTTCTGAATCCGGAATGCAGATGTGCTTCGATCAGCCTGTACAGCAGAAGCGAACTTCCAGCATCGTTTCGGGTGATCGAAAAGGCCGAATGGATCGTACTGTCCGCAATGGATGGAACGCTTGACGGTGAAGAGCACAAGAGACTCACCATTGATGTCACAGTGGACGAGAGTGCGCTTGCGATGGCACTCACCGATGGAAGGACGCAGGGAATGATCCGGCTGGAATTGCCGGCGGGCATCTGCAAGATCAGCGTGCCGGTCGACCGGTCAACGTATGAATATGGAAACAATACGTTTGTGGATACACAGGGATGGATCGCAATCGAGGCGGAACATTACAGCAGATGCAAGGACGGTTTTGATCGGGAAGGACAACCGATGCAATGGAAATGTCTTGCCGGCTACGGAAAGACTTTATCTGCGATGAAAGCATTTCCGACGGATTCCTACGCAGATGCAGAGAATGGGGCACCGTATATCGAATACAGCATCGTGACAAAGCAGGCGGGGGATTATGAAGCGGAATTTTATATGCAGCCGTCAAATCCTGTGACAACAGAGAACCGATTGCAGTATGCAGTGTCCGTGAACGGTGTTCCAATGCAGATTTTGGATGCCGTTACGGATGATTTTAAGATCGGAGATCATCAGCCTGTGTGGGCGCGCGGTGTGCTGGATCAGATCCGGTGCCGGAGTGTACCGGTGCAGCTGGAACAGGGAATCAATACGATCAGGGTCTATCCGGTCACGCCGGGCTTTGTGCTTGAGAAGATCGTGATCTATCCCCATGGAAACAAACCGGCAGAAGCCTATCTTGGACCGACAGAAACGTATCGGTGCAGGAGCTGATCATATATCAATACAGTGAGGAGCATGTCAGTCCATTTGCGGAAAGGAAATTTGGCAAGGGCTGACCGAAAGAGGAAGGAGAAAAATATGGCAGGAGCTTATGAAACAAAACAGTACCGCAATGTATTTGCGGAGTATGGTTATTCGGAAGAAGAAATCGAAAAAAGAGTACAGGAGACATTTGAGACGATTTTTCATGGCAGCGAAGAGGAGCGCTTTTACCATGAAGCCGGGGAGGATATGGGATTTATGGAAGATACCGGCAATCATGATGCGCGGACCGAGGGCATGTCGTATGGCATGATGGTCTGTGTACAGCTGGATAAGAAAGAGGAATTTGACCGTCTGTGGAAGTGGACAAGAACTTATATGTATATGGATGAAGGACCGGGAAAGAATTATTTTGCATGGTCCTGCGCTTTGGACGGCACAAGAAATGCGGACGGACCGGCACCGGACGGGGAAGAGTATTTTGCTATGGCATTGTTCTTTGCATCAAGAAGATGGGGAGACGGAGAGGGCATTTTTAATTACAGCAGGGAGGCAAAAGCGATCCTGCATGAGTGTGTGCATAAGGGAGAACCGGGACATCCGGGCGATCCGATGTGGGAGCCTTCCAACAAACTGATCAAATTTGTCCCGGGACTGGATTTTAGTGATCCATCGTATCATCTGCCGCATTTTTACGAGCTTTTTGCGGAATATGCCGATGAGGAGGATCGTAAGTTCTGGAAAGGCGCTGCCGAAGCAAGCCGGGCCTACCTGCATAAAGCCTGTCATCCGGATACCGGATTGTCGGCAGAGTATGCGGATTATGACGGAACCCCGCACAGCGCGCATCAGGAGATCTTCGGCCGCCACGACTGGTATTACAGTGATGCCTATCGCACGATCGCAAATATCGCGATGGACCATCTGTGGTTTGACAAGGACCCGTGGCAGGTGCAGATTGCAGAGAAATTCCAGAAATTCTACTGCGAGGATCAGAAGGATCACTGGGACGGCGTCTTTTTGACCGACGGAACCAGACTGGAGGAGAAAGCACTGCATCCGGTAGCCATCATTGCGGTCAATGCCGAAAGTGCACTGGCTGCGGACGGAACTTATGCGAAACAATGTGTTGACAAATTCTGGAACACACCTCTTAGAACCGGTGAGAGACGGTATTACGACAATTTTTTGTATATGTTTGCGATGCTTGCTTTATCGGGAAATTACCGGATCTATTAGAAATGATGATTCGAAAATGAGGTATTGGAAAAGGTGGAGAAAATGGGACACAGTGAGGAAATGATCCAAAAGGCGATCGCACAGGAAAACGGCAAGGTACATGTGAATGCACAAAGCATTCCGGAAAAATATCAGCAGAAGAGAGCCGATGAGGCCGGAGTGATCGAGCATATCCGCTACCCGTCAAAAGATTATTTTCTAGCTGGAAAAGAAATCACAAAGGAAGCAAATGTTTATCTTCCGTATGGTTACAGCCGGGATAAAAAGTACAACGTGCTCTACCTGATGCACGGAATCGGCGGAGACGAAGCCGAGTGGGGAATGGTTGATGAGGATTCGCTGGTAAAAAGAATGATGGACAATCTGATCTATTACAAAGAAATCGAGCCGTTCATCGTGGTGACACCAAACGGACGCTCCACCGAAAACTGTGCAAGAGAAGGTTCGGATTATAACTCGTTTTATGTGTTTGGCAAAGAATTGCGTTCGGATCTGATCCCGTATATAGAAGCACACTATTCGACCTATGCGGTGGAAGGAGATCCAAGTGCTTCAAGAATGCACAGAGCGATGGCGGGACTTTCGATGGGAGGGATGCAGACGATTAACATCGGAATCGGAGAATGTATGGATCTGTTCAGTTATTTTGGTGCATTTTCCGCAGCACCGACCAGCAATCTGGCGGAGAAGACGGCAAAAATATTAGAGGATACTCCATATACCGTTGATTATTTTTACAATATCTGCGGAACGGAGGATGAGATCGCATATGACAGCGCGGCAGCAGCTGCAAAGAATCTTCCTGATTTATGCGATAAATTAACGGAACCTGATAATTTTATCTGGCAGGAATTAAAAGGCATGCATGATTTTCATATCTGGTATCTCGGCTTTTTTAATTTTGCGCAGATAGCCTTTAAGTAAATGGAGGTGCCCTATGAAAAATTGGAAAATGCGAAGCACCATTATGGTGATCGTGCTGGTAACGACTCTGATTGGAATCGGTGCCCTGTTTCTGATGGCGAGCAGCCGTAATCAGAAAGCGTTGAGTGAGAGTACGTCTGACAATATGGCAACATACCTGACAGCACAGGCAAACACGATCGAGAATTTTGTTACAGAGAAAGAGAATAACTTAAAGCTTTTTGGAAAAAGTTATGATGTCCGGCGTGTATTGTTAAATGAGAAAGATGCACAGGCACAGGAACAGGCACAGAAATATACTATGGAATATTACAATTCCCTCGACAATTGGGAGGGATTGTATATCGGGAACTGGGACACGACGGTGTTGACGTATCAGAATCCGGAAATGATCGGCAAAACACTGCGCGAGGGAGAACGGCTTGAAGAATTGCGCAATGCTATGCTTGACGCACAGTCCGGCGTATACGATGCCGGTATTATTGTATCTCCGGGAACCGGAAAACTTTGTCTGTCTATGTATGCGCCGATATATGATCAGAACGAGAATCCGATCGGCTATGTCGGAGGCGGTGTGTTCAGTGCCCAATTGGAAGAAGTGTTGAGCAATCTGAAGATTTCCGGTATGGAAAATACACAGTTTTATATGGTAAACACGCAGACAAAAATGAATCTGATCAATCCGGATGAAAACTTGCTGGCAACGGAAAGTGAGGATCCGATCCTTTTGGATGTGATTGATCGTGCCAATGAGCATCCGAAAACCAAAACCGGGCATTTTACAACGGACGGCAAATTTGTGCAGTATGTAAATATGGCGGGCCGTGCCTGGGTACTTGTTCTGGTATGTGATGCCAAAGAAGCCTATCGTGCTTCCAACCAGATCGTTGCGCAGCTTGCCGCATGCTGCGTGGCCGCATATCTGCTGATCGGAATTCTGTCGTTTGTCTCGATTACGAGATGTACCAGACCGTTGGGATTTGTTGAGCGTGCAATTGTAAGACTCGGCAATCTGGATCTGACAAAAAGCAGGGAACTGGACAGGTATCTGGGGCATAAAAATGAGGTTGGTATTCTGGCGGATAAAATTGAAACGCTGCGGCAGGCATTGGCTGAGATCGTAGGGGTATTGAACGACTGCAGCGAGAGTGTGAATGTGTCCTCGCAGTCCATTCATTCCAATACAGGCGAACTGTCCGATTATATTACGGACAATATGGCGACGACACAGCAGCTGGCAGCAGGAATCGAATCAACAAACGGGATCGTGTCTGACCTGAACGAAAAGGTGGAACATATCAATAACATGCTTGAAACGGTTGCATCACTGATACAGGATGGTGCGGATAAAAGTCAGGAACTGCTGGACAGTTCCTCCAATATCGAGAAGACATCAAAGGAGTCTTATGAATCCTCTCTGGTGAGCATTGAGCGCAATCGTACGCATATTCAGGAAGCAACATCCAAGCTCCGGGGATTGTCGGAAATCAATTCGCTGGTTGCGGATATTATGGGGGTAGCGGAGGAAACGAACCTGTTATCCTTAAACGCTTCCATCGAAGCGGCAAGAGCCGGAGAGGCAGGAAAGGGATTTGCCGTCGTTGCGTCGGAGATCGGCAACCTTGCAAAAGATTCTTCGGAGACTGCTTCGCGGATCGACGGAATCTGTGGAAATGTGAATGAAAATATTAGTGATGTTGCGGATTGTTTCACACAGCTGACCGATTATCTGGAACAGGATGTAGCACCGGCATTCAGCGCATTCAACCATATTTCGGAGGAAAACAAACAGATGGCAACGGATTTGAAATCTGTGATCGTCCAGATGCAGGAAACGTTACAGGAGTTTGGTGTGTTTTTGAATAATGTGACGCGGCAGATGAGTAATATTCAGCAGGCGTCTGAACAGAATGAACGTGGGGTTGGTGACATTGTAAACAAGACATCAAGCGCAACACTTGTTTCTGAACAGATGATAAACGTGGCAAACAGCAACAAAGAGAGCGTAGAAAAGCTCATGAAGATCATAGATCAGTTCACGGAAGAAAAACAGGTTTAGGATAAGAATGACAAAAATTGACGCGCGGTGTTATTTTACCAGTAAATGTAAAATTTCGCCGCGCGTGATTTATTTTATGTACAACGTTAGCAAACAAGCAGAATAAGAATTGGAAGTGCCCCAGCATGTGGGACAAAAATCACTAAAACATCACAACAAATTACACTCCTTGTTCAAAATCCAAGTCGGCAAACCCGAATTGTTTTACTGCAATTTGTCGGCTGTTCTTCTATAGTTTTTCCCTGTTTTTGTCGGCTTTGATTTTGCTACTATTAAGATACACAAAAATCTATTTAAGGAGGAAAATAGGAGTGGGAAAAATGGGGAAAATGGGGGCGTGCATTGCACTATCCGCGGCAATGATGCTCACGAGTGTAGGCAGTATGCTGCCGTCGGATTGGGGTATTGATACGGTATATGCGGATGAGACAAAGACAACAAACAAGACGTTCACCGCGGACCAGCTAGACGTAAGTTGGGGAAATGCAAAGTACAAACTTGAGGATGGTAAATGGAAGCTTACCTTTGCAAATCAATATGATCAGGTAAAATGGAAAGTGCCGGAGACGATTGCACTTTCAGATGTGAAGTCCGTTACATTTCATGTCGCAGATCAAAAAGGATCCGTTACTTTAAAAGTGTATAATGGTGGAGATGATGCAGAAGGCGCTAATACAAAGTATAATTTAACAGGAAGTGAAGAATATACGATTGAACCATCTGGAGAAGGTAGTGTTAATGCAGTTGGACTTATGACAACTGACGCACCTGGATCAGGTTCGGAAGTTAGTCTGATCAGTGTAACATTTGAATTAAAAGAAGGAAGCGGAAGCCAGATTACTTATGGCGAGAACATCATTGCTAATGGAGATTTTTCAAATCAGGATTTCTCATCCTGGAGTGCTTCATTAGGAGACGCTACGATTACAGCAGAACCTGTTGAAAATGGAGCTAATATTGGTGTTACAACATGTGGTGCTATTACAAGATCCGGCGATCCGTCAAAATCATATGAATGTTTTGCACAGGACATCACGGGAAAAGTAAGAGAAGGCGAAGAATATGAGTTTTCTTTTTGGGCAAAATTGTCGGATGATTATAAGGATTCTAAAAATAAAAAATTGAAAGATTCTCAGAAAACTGTTCAATTTCAGCCGTATTATGTGAATGGAAATGATAAGCAGGAGTATGATACAACAGGACTGATTTCCGGTACATCCGCGCAGGTTCTTGAAGTTGGAAAATGGACGAAATTCGAAGGAACATACAAGATTCCATCAGGTGCGAAGAAGGTTGTGATTCGTATTTTGGAACAGGGAGATTGGCAGGATCCAAAATCCTGTATTATGGGAAAATACTATGTGGCAAATGTATCCATGAAAAAGATCACAAAACCAAAACCGGAGATTGAAAAGGACATTCAGGATTGGAAAACATCCGTTACAGAAAGTCTTGGAACTGGTTCGATCGCAGGTACTGCCATCATGTCAAGTGAAATTAAAGACGATACGTTGATGGAACTTGTCGAGAAACATTTCAATGCGGTGACATTCGGAAACGAGTTAAAGCCGGATGCACTGTTTAACTATCAGCTTGATTCGTCGATTAAAACAGAGAAGATCAATTTTAACGGTTCAGAATTGGAAGTGCCGGTTGTTAATGAAAAAGGTGGCAATCTTGACTTTTCCCGCGCAGATGCGATGGCAGATAAGATCCTTGAGTGGAACAATGCCCATCCGGATCAGAAGATCCGTATCCGCGGACATGTGCTGGTATGGCATTCACAGACACAGGAATGGTTCTTCCATGAGAACTATGATATTACAAAGCCATATGTGAATAAAGAGACTATGAACCGCAGACTGGAGTGGTTTATTTCCAGTGTGTTTGATCATTATTTTGGAGAGGCTGCAAACGGAAAGTATGACGGACTCTTTTATGGATGGGACGTTGTGAATGAGGCAGTCATCGGTAACACCTATCGTACCGATAAAGTGAGTGCCGCAGAATCGCTCAGTGAGATCCGACATGGCAATAACTCAAGCTGGTGGCATGTGTATGAGAGCAACGAATTCATCATCAATGCTTTCAAGTATGCAAACAAATATGCACCAGCGAATGTAGAACTTTACTACAATGACTTCGGAGAGACGGACAACACCAAGTGTGAGGGTATCGTAAAACTGATCAAAGACGTGAAGTCTGCAGAAGGAACCAGACTGGATGCTTTTGGTATGCAGGCACATTACAATGTGGACGGTTTCTCAGCAGCACAGTTTAAGAGTGTAGCGAAGAAGTATGCACAGGCAGCCGGCAAAGTGCAGCTGACTGAGCTGGATTTTAAGGCAAGCAGTACCTACGACGGTACAGCGGCTACAAAGGAAAGCGAATACACCAAGATGGCATACTGCCATAAGAATCTGTATGAGGCGATCAAGGCGTTAAAGAAGGAAGGAACAAACGTATCCGGCATTACCGTCTGGGGTGTCATTGAGCCGAATTCATGGCTGCATTCCCAGTCGGATCTCGGTGGCGGAGCAAGCGGCTCTGCACAGTGCCCACTGCTTTTTGACGGAAACTATAAAGCAAAGCCTGCTTATTGGGCTTATGTGGATGCATCGCAACTTAAGCCGGCGATTCAGAAGGTTACTATTACAGAGGCGAAGGATGGCAATATTGCAGGAGAAACCTATACGATCGATCAGGGTGCGGTACAGGCAGAATTTATCCCGGTTTGGGATGCAGACGGTCTTACCGTACAGGTAAAAGTAAAGGATACAACCGTAAATGACGCAGATGCCGTTACGGTATATGTAGATCCGGACAATTCGGCATCGGATATCACACCGCATAAGGTGACGGTTGCAAGAACAGCTGCTGCTGCGATCGCAGGCGGATATCAGGCAACCGTCAAGGTTCCGATGGAGAATTTGAAAGTTGCACAGCAGATCAGTCTCGATGTTGTTGTAAACAATGACGGGAAGACAGAAAGCTTTAATGATCTGACCGGAAAGCAGGAGTCAAGCAGCAAGTATTATGCAGTGGCAACCATGAAGCCGGGCATCGAGAAGATCCCGTACGGAACAATTTCGGTTGACGCAGATGCAGATGCTGCATGGGGCAATGCGGTAAACATCCCGCTTACGATCAACAAAGGCTCCGAGGCTTCTGCCAATGCAAAGGTTCTCTGGGATGATGACAATCTCTATGTATATGCAACCGTAAAAGACGCGGCATTGGATAAAACAGGCGCTCAGACGCATGAGCAGGATTCTCTTGAAGTGTTCATCGACGAGGACAACGGCAAGACCGCTTCCTATGGGGAGGACGATAAGCAGTATCGTATCAATTATAACAATGAGCAGTCCTTCAATGGTAAAAAATGTCTGGCAGAGAATGTCAAGTCTGCAACAAAAACAATCGATGGCGGATACGTCGTTGAGGCTGCTTTCAAGTGGACGGATATCAAGCCGGCAAACGGAACCAAGATTGGTCTGGAATTCCAGATCAACGATGCAAAAGACGGCAAGCGTATCGGTACGTTAAGCTGGTATGATGAGACCGGAATGGGCTGGTCAGGCTCAAACGTATATGGTACGGTCGAATTAACCGGAAAGACCGGCAGCAATGGCGGTGGCTCGTCTGTAAATTCGGGAACTTCGGATACGAAGCCGGATGTGAAACCGGACGGAAAACAGGATACGAAGCCGGATGTGAAACCGGACGGAGAACAGGATACGACCATTGAGACATCCAAAGTGGAAATTACAGTTTCCGGCGATAAGAAGGCTGAGGCATCGGTAACTATAACAAAGGATGCGCAGGGAAATGTGACCAGCGCAAATGCAACGGTATCGGGATCAAAGGGAACACTTACCGCAGATGTGGTAAAGCAGCTTACCGAGGCGGCAGGAACCGAAGATCTTACGATCATCCTGCAGGTTAAGAATGCGAATGGTGATGTGAAATACACGGTTTCCGTTTCCGCAAAGAATGTGAAAAATAATAAATCACTGAAGGCATTTGTTGTCAACCGTAAGACGGGTGAATATGAACTGATCAACAGCAAGACCTATAAGGCTAAGGACGGAAAGCTGAATGCAAGTTTTGGAAAGAAGGGCGATTATGTACTTCTGACGACAAAGGAAGCAGCCAGAATTGAAAAAGAAATCCTTAAGACCATCGCTCCGAAGAAAACAAAGGCAACGGTTAAAAAAGGAAAAACAACGGAGTTTAAGCTTGACAGCAAGCTGAATCAGAACAATGTAAAGAAGGTAACTTACAAAATTTCCAAGAAGTCGATTGCTACCGTAAACAAGAACGGTAAGATCAAAGCAAACAGGAAAGGAACGGTAACGATCAAGGCAATCGTGACTTTAAAGAATGGAAAAACAAAAACAGTATCCATGAAGATAGCCGTTCGATAGAAAATATTGACAGGAATACAATTACTATAGTTTGTCGGTAATTATTCCATAAAAAGCCCTCGTGACGCAAGCGGGGGCTTTTTTTATAATCAAATCACAAGAAAAGCATAATCCCAAAAGAAATAAAGCAGTAATAAAAGGGGGCATCCGGATGTTCTATAATAAAAGAAAAACAATCGGGGTCTTTTTGAACCGTGCAGAACTGGAATTCCAGCAGGTGCTCAGCAGATCGCTGACCGAGACGGCAAAACAATGCGATTATAATATTGTTTACCTGACTTCATTTGGAATCCGGGAAACCGAGACAATGTATGATCTGTATGAGAAGAACGTTGTTGATTTTGCACCGATCGAAGAATTTGATGCAATTATTGTTGCGCTGGATACATACGATACACCCAGCTTTCGAATGAAACTGATCGAAGGTCTGAAAAACAGAGCGCATGGTCCGGTCATCAGTTTTCGTGAGGCGTCGGAGGGATTCTACGGGATACTCTCGGATGCCAATTCGATGGTGGAGGAGCTGGTAAAGCATATTGCAAATACGCATTCTGTGAGAAATATCTGTTTTATGGCAGGATACAAGGGGCATTATGACAGCCAGATCCGAGAACAGCATTACCGGCTGGCGATGGAGGAACTCGGACTTCCGGTCTATGAAAATTCAATTTTTTACGGAGATATGTGGAAAGGAAAAGGCGAGCAGGCATACGAATTTTTCTTTTCCGATGAAACGCATCGTCCGGAGGCGATCGTCTGTGCGAATGACTTTATGGCGAGAGCACTCACAATCGCGCTTGAAAAACACGGAATTTTGGTACCGCAGGATGTTATGGTCAGTGGCGTGGATAATTCACCGGAATCATGTGATGTACTTCCGCAGTTGACATCGATCTCCGTGGATTATGAAGCGATGGCAAAAGAGGCGGTCTATCTTGTGAGGGATCTTCTTGAAGGTGTGCCGAGGGAACGTAATATCTATGTTCCGGCTAAAATTCTGTTTCGGGAGAGTACGAAGGATTGTACCGACCGGGAGGATAAGAGAAGTGATGAAATCTACCAGAAACTGATTGAGATCCGGGAGAAACACAACCGGCAATCCTATTTTTCGACGGACATGGACGGATGCACCGATTATGCGGAGATGAAACAGATTGTAGCCAAGAATCTGCATCTTCTCGGAACGTGCAAAGAATTTTATCTCGGGCTGCTCGGTGAAGAAAAGGATCATATCCGGTATTTTAAGCAGGATATTACTTCGTATGCAAAACTCGGAATGGAAATCAGGGACGGTCAGATATTGCATGTATCCGGGGAGTGCTTCCGGCAGAAAGATCTGCTTCCGGAGGAAGTGTGTGATGATAGCTGGAAAGTATATTATATCCGGGTATTGCATAATCGGGAAAAAAATTTCGGCTATACCGTTGTACAGTTTGAAAATCCGTTGGACGGACCGGACGAATTTTATCATGACTGGAATTTGACCTTAAGCCAGACGATCAATAATTTTTATACGACAAAATACCTGATCCGGCTGAATCACGAAAATCAGGAAAAAAGTGTGACGGATTATCTGACCGGATTAAATAACCGCCGCGGCATGGAAGATTACATCAATGAGAAGTGGCCGGAGTGGATCCTTGGAAACCGGTATCTGATCTGCGCAAGCGTAGATGTGGACGGATTGAAAGTGATCAATGATTCTTATGGACATAAGGAAGGCGATTGGGCAATCTGTGCCGTTGCGGAAGCAATACGCAAGGCAATTGGCAAATACGGCATTGCAGCCCGAACCGGAGGGGATGAGTTCGTGTTTGTTCTGACCGGAGCGAATGCCGGACTTGTCAGGGATGTGGAGAATCAGATCCACCATTATCTGGATGAGGCAAACGCGCAAAGTGGTAAACCTTACCGGGCGGACTGCTCGATGGGACATTATATGACGCAGATTACGGCGCGTGAATCGTTTGAAGAATGCATGCGCATGAGTGATATAGAAATGTATAAAGAAAAGAAAGCAAAGAAAGTAGGGAGGTAATGATTATGAACGGACCGGTGGCACCAAAGGATCCGGAAAAGAAAAGACCATATTTTTACATTATGAAGGATAAAGAAATCTTCGGAGCAAAACAGGAAGACGGAAGTGCGATCCACTTTATCTATGAAAGTGACGGAAGACTGATCAACAGCGCACAGATCGTCGGAAATATTACGGATGAGAACATGCTTCGGTTATTGGAGACGGTGGAGGGATTCGGCAAGCTTGTACACAGTATCGGGGTGTCTGTTGAGACCGACAATCCAAAGGAGGAGATGGAGTTCATCTTCCAGATGTACGGGAAAAAAGATCTCTACGGAGGTGGAACCAATCTGCGATGCAGCCTGACCGGAGACGGAATGGAACGGCGCATTTATCTGTCGGATTATACCTGGACAGAGGATGATTATATTCCGGGACAGATCAAGTTCATCATGAGCGTACCGGAAAAGATAGGAAAAGCCAGCGTTCGGTTTTATCTGAACGACGGATATACGGCTCCGGAAGAGGTGGAAGAAGAAGCGGTGGATACGAAATCGGAACTGTACTGCACGATGATCGAGCGTTCTCTCATGAATCTGGGTAACACCTACCGTATCCGCAAAGCGATCGAGAAGGCGAGAGCCGGAAAAGAAGTAACGCTTGCCTATATCGGAGGTTCGATCACGCAGGGGGCGGGAGCAACACCGATCAATACCGAGTGTTATGCCTATAAGTCCTATCAGCTTTTCAAAAGCAGATTTGCGATGAGAGATAACGTTAAATTTGTGAAAGCGGGAGTTGGAGGAACCCCGTCGGAGCTTGGAATGCTCCGCTTTGACAGAGATGTGTTAAGAGACGGCGAGAAGCCGGATATCGTAGTCGTAGAATTTGCGGTCAACGATGAGGGCGACGAGACGAAGGGCGATTGCTACGAAAGCCTTGTGCGCAAGATCTTAAAGCTGGATTGGAATCCGGCGGTCGTTCTGCTTTTTTCCGTATTTGCCAATGACTGGAATCTGCAGGATCGCTTAAGTCCGGTCGGCAGACTGTATGATCTGCCGATGGTCAGTATCAAGGATACCGTGGTGGAGCAGTTTACAAAGAAACCGAACGAGGGAAGGGTTCTGACAAAAAATCAGTTCTTTTACGATATGTTTCATCCGAGCAACCTCGGCCATACCATTATGGCAGACTGTTTACAGTATCTGTTTGAGTGCTGTGATTTGAGCGAACATGCAAGACTTGACGCTTTTGAGAGCGGCCTGACCGAGGAGGGAATGCTTGCACAGCAGCTGCAGATGAAGCCGGCAATCGGCAAAAGCTTTGAGCATGTACGGCTTCTGGATAAGAAAGATGTCTATGCCGGGGCCAAAATCGATGCCGGTGGTTTCTGTGCAACGGATGATCAGCTCCAGAGTGTGGAGATGGATGACCGGTTAGAATTGACACCGGAGTTTCCGTACAATTGGATGTACGATGCAACGATGCCGGAGAATGCTGCCTTTACAATCCGCATCCATTGCAAAGCGCTTGTGTTGATCTTTAAGGATTCCGGAGAAGTGGACGTTGGAAAGGCGTATGTCGATGTGGACGGTGAGCGTCGCATGACGGCGGATCCGCATATTAACAACTGGCAGCACTGCAACGCGATGATCGTGTTCAATGAGGATGAAAGCGCCGACCATACGGTACGCATTGAAGTCGCAGAAGAAGACAGAGACAAGAAGTTTACAATTTTAGGATTTGGTTACGTGTTATAAGGAGGAGTAAAATGGTTACAGTTAAGAATCCGATTTTAATGGGATTTTATCCGGACCCTTCCATTTGCAGAAAGGGAGAGGATTATTATATCGTCAATTCAAGTTTTGTGTATGCACCGGGAGTGCCGATCTTTCACAGCAGAGATCTCGCACATTGGGAGCAGATCGGTAATATTTTAGACCGTCCGTCGCAGCTTCCTGTGGCGGGAGCGGATATCTCAGATGGTATTTATGCGCCGACGATCCGCTATCATGATGGTTTGTTTTATATGATCACGACCAATGTGACGCACGGCAACAATTTTATCG
>ULMO01025822.1_pt1 | contig 21474 bp, 17 predicted proteins | sample 1951691 | NCBI WGS metagenome assembly ULMO01 (sample SAMEA4835554, study PRJEB28245) | human gut metagenome | biome: gut microbiome; material: fecal sample | place: Denmark | collected 2008 | reverse complement strand
GTTTTCACTTATTGAATCAATGGGCATAGCAAACCTGTCATCGGATCAGCTCAAGGACATGGTTGCAAAGTATTTTATTCACTAGAAAGTGTAATCGCCGACTTCGATAGACAGGTCTTTTTCCATCATGGGATTCAAACGATTAATAGTTTTTGCATTTAAGATATATAATGGAAAGCACTCCAAGCAATATCACATATAAGTATTCAGCAGTCCAATATACAGACAGGGATGTGCTGAAATTGCTTATCGTCCATAAATAAATCTGGTAGGCTATAATGGTTGCAGTCTGAAAAATGAAAGTTGTACGTGTGGCACCTGTCCCTGTGACAGCATTCATATATACATAACCAGGTAAGGCAAAAGCATAATTCAACAAAGCTACTGTAAATGGCAGCTGTGCTATTTGCATCAGGCTCTCATTATCCGAGTAAATATTAAAAAGTGGATTGAAACAGATTATAGAAAAGATAATAAGTGGGAATCCCACGGCATATCCCAAACGGATAACACGGTTACATAACGGGAAAATCTGATTCTTTTGTCCTGATCCCAGCAGATTACTTACCAATGAGCCGGTTGTTGCTGCCAGTGAATTGACTATGACGAAAAACAAGGTGGATATGCTGCGTATGACATTTGTTGCTGCCAGTTCCAATTCGCCCAAATGCTCAATGGCTACGAAGAAAGCAAACCATGAGGCTACACCAATAAACGGATTGAACATGCTCCAGATAGATACACGGCAGACATGATGGAATATGTTTTTATTAAACTGCCAGTTCAGACCATAAACCTTTCTATCCATTTTTCGTAAAACATGGATAGACAATATTATCAATGAGCACAATTCTGCAAATGAAGATGCTATTGCAGCACCGGCTATTCCCATATCGAAATAAAATATGAGAAGCCAATTACAAGGTACATTCACCAATACTGCAGTGAAGGCAGCTTTGTTCAAGGGCTTTGTAAGTGTGATACCGACCAGGAAAGATCGTAACGCAAGAAATGGAAATGAAAACATTAATCCCCAAATGCGCCAGTCCAGATAGTCAATAACAGCAGAATAGACTTTCTCAGATGCAATCAGATTGCTCAGAATCATGGGAGATAATATTTTCGAAATAGTGCACAGTAGAACTGCTAAACCAGACAGAAAAAACAATCCCTGAAAGAATGTTCTACCTGTTTCTGAATATTGTTGCTCGCCATTACGCCGTGCAATGACAACCTGTAAACCTATACTGAATCCGAAACCGAGCATATAAATGGCGAGATACCAGATCCCAGCGAGTGCGGATGCTCCTAATTCTATTTCACCAACATGACCTAAGAAGATAGCATCAGTTATATTAATAAGTTGTTCGATAAGGATGCTCATCATAACCGGAAAGTTGATGAGCCATATGTTTTTATATGTATAATTCATTGTTCAACATGATAAAATACAACAAGTCCTGTCAACTGGTGACATAACTTATTTGTAAAGTAATTATTTGATATAATGGCAAAATAAAGAAGTACAGACCTGTATTATAAGCCTGTATATTAATAGCTTGAATTGAAAATGCTATTTATTATGCGCAGCTATATGCACAATTGCCATTTCATAGGTTGAACAATCTTTGTTTTTAATATCCTATGTACAAAGGTAATAAAAATAGAAATAGATTAATGCTTTTCTGTATTTTTATAATCTTCCGTTGTCATTCCATTCTCCGTAGAGAAGTCCTTTTCGGGTATTTTCTATGAATTTGTTCAGGCGACTTTCAAAAAGTTCGGGTTGATTCTTTTTAATTTGAATCGTATCAATTCTGATTCGCCTATATAAATCAGGTAATTGGCAGAAATTGTTCCACACTACCGGGTCGGATTGTAGCCTCTGCAATATATCCTTGTCTATGATAAAACCATTAGGTGACATATCCGGTAGAACGGCTCTTCCGGCATCAGTCATCAGTCCTAAACGTTCCATTCTACGGCATCTTTCTTTATTGAGCTCGGACCAATTGCTTCTTGGCTTTCGTGGACAAAGTTTCTGGGCTGTTACATCATCTGCTATTTTTTTAGTAGTACTGTCTATCCAACCGAAGCATAAGGCTTCTTCTACAGCATCGATATACCAGAAAGTATTGTCATCTGTAGGCCTTCCACGTTTCACGACTACCCAACATTCTTTCTCCGTTTTATGGTTATGTATTAGCCATTCACGCAGCTCGGTTCTTGACTTGACATCCAATAAATTATGAATTTCCATTGTAGGCCATTTTGATTTGCATTTTGTAATTTTGTCCTTTCAGTAGAAGGTTATTGTCATAAATATCTTACTTTTTTCATAATGAATGCAAGACATAAAGAATGCTATGTCTATTCTTAATAATATGAATTTATATTACAACTTTTCGTGCGCAAATTCTCCATTAATCCAAAATGTAGCCTCTTTTCCTATGAAATGTAAAAGTACAAAATTAGGATCTGTATGGCCATACGGAAAGTGATTGATAAGCCAGTCTTGCCACATTTCTTTTCGTATGTTATCATCAGTTATAATCTCAATGATTCCTCTCAAGCCGACACTGTCACCATAGTTTGAATAACAAAGTCCGGCTTTGTTGTTCAGTTTGAAATCTGTAACCTTCACAGAATTGGCAGCGGTTGCCAGCCATACCTCATTACATCCTTTTGAACTGATTTTGGACATTGGAACCGGACGTGGAAATCCTTCGTTATCAATTGAGGCAATCGTAATGTCCTTACATTGTGCTAACAAGTCAGTTGCTTTTTCTGTAAGTGTTCTTTCATCTTTTTCTTTCCATCGTTTAAGAGTAGGGAAGAATTGTCTCATATTTTCCTTAGCCTGTTCCGGAGTAAGATTCCATCCTGTCTCCTTATTTATCAGATCCGTAAATTGAGCACAAAATTCTATCATCTGGCTCATGTTAAAATCTTGTGTGAATTGTCCTTTCTGATAACAATAAGAGCAGTATTCATTGTTCAAACTTCCATCAGAGTTTGTTCCTTTGTTTGTATCAGTGAGAGGCATACCGCAACTTTGACAAAATTCTTGTCCCATAATACATTCTGTTAATGATTAAATTATGATTTCAAAAATACGGAAATATCTTCAATGTTCATCGGATGACTTCAAAAGATATTCCATTAATTTCTCAATATAGTTGAGTCCTTTGCTAGGATTACATCTTTATAAATCCTCATTGGTAAAATTTTCCCATACAACAAGCGGCAGGTAAGTATACCATATTCATCATCATTGCATTATATCAGAAGCTATATTTCCAATATACACGATTCATAGAGGAGAAAGATAGTAAACATTCATATAGAACTGCCAATTATTATCTAAGATCAATTTGTGATTAAAGACTATATTGGTACAACCTATCATATAATAAACAGATCTCATATTTTAGCTTTATTATATGATAGGTTAGATGTCTCAAAATATAGTTTGTATCAGCAACCACTTCCGTCTATATTACATGACATTCCTTCTGTAATTGGTCTTGAAGCAAGTCCGGCTTCTTCTGGTATGAGTGTAACAGAACCATCCTCTAGAACAAAGCATGGAATGCCTGCAGCTCCAACTTTTTTCGCTTCATTAAAAACAGGGCTATTATCACGGATTCTTAGAAATTCCTTTAAATGTTTTACATGCGAACCTATGTCTATAATCTCATATCTGTCGTCTCCCTGTATCTGCTCTTCAACATAAATACAGTCCGGACAAGTATTCATACTATAAATTTTAATCATGACGTATATTGTTATAAATTATTACTATTGTGCTGGGCATTGATAGTGAAAAATAAAAGATGTATCACAAAAGTATGAAATGACGTTATAATATAAAAATGCTTATTGCTTTTTTATATTTCTACGTTATGTGATACAATTGTTTTTTGATGAATTGATGAAATGATGAGGTAGTTGTTTAGATTTTGATTATGTCAATTTAGAATAAAAGTATGGTTTTAATGCATCTTAAAGAAGTTTTTTGTTAGATACTATTATCCCTTCCATACTATATTTACATTTGGAGCGATCAAGTTTATTTGTTTGCTACTTTAAGCCTATTTTCTTGTACATTGTTATTTTGCTCCAATTATATTTTTGACAGGTATAGTGTACAACAAAAATTCTATTTCTCGAGGTTATCCTGTCGTATAATTTTGTTGGACATTCCAGTATAAATTGTTTCAGTCGTATATGATATATTGGGAACTTTTAATAAAAAAAGATCCATGTCTGTATTGGTTTTCTATCGCTCTTGATATGATAAAAACGGCTGTAGCTGCTGGAGAATAACTTTGGGATTTAGCCAGTTTTAAGCCCTTCTTACGATTATTTTTGTGTGTTGCTTATATTGGTGCAACTGATAATATTTTGATCCAAATTATGGCAAATATTCAATCTTCTGTTCTGTAAACTGCATAACAAAATTACGCAGCTTGCTCCCTTTTTAAACTGTCTTTTTCTAACGCCCTTTTTAGGAAGGGGGAATTAGGCTTCCCTCTTTTGAAAAAGTGAATAAGGCAAGCCCTTTTATAAACGCGTTTTTCTATGATAGTTTAGGGAAAAAGTGTATATCAAAATATCTGGTAAGAGAGCTGCTTTAATCGTCATTTTATCTGTGATTAATTGTTTGATTTCTATGGAATTAATCTCTTCCCTATAATTTCTTATAATCTTAAGCAAACGGAACATGTTTTGCTCATTTTTCTGCAATATTACAAATGGATTTTTATCTATCCTTTTGAACAGATGTTTATTGTCGGATGTTTTTGCTGTATATCCGAGCATATTGATGTCAATGATATAAAAGACTTTTTGTTCAGTGTTTCTATATAGTGAATGAATAACAATTTGTTGAGCACTTTCTCCATTATTTTGTTGGTTATATTTTAAGTTATTAAGCAATAAATCTATTAGAATTATAATTGACTATTGATGGATACTTTATGTTGGTGAAGGTATTTATAATTCCCCTCAATTGTGAATGTTGTAATGATTAAAATCTCCAACTTTAGCCTTTTTTACTTCAATTATAGGACTAAAAGCTGGAGATTTTTAGACTGTAATTTATAGATGAGAAGTAAGGTGATTTCTATTCTTTTATCTACTTTATCTGATTAAAAATAGAGCCTTTCGAGAGAAACTATTTTATAATCATTTCCTTTTATTATATGGACACAGATCAATTGTCAGTTCTTTGAGCTGTTCATCCGAGAGATGCATATTTTTCAAAAGGTTCAACAGTTCTTCCTGACGTGGCTGCCCTAGTGTCATGCGATACAAGGCAAGCACCTTGATAAGACGTTCGTACTTATATCGATCGCGGCTGAGCGGGTAAAGCGGAACAATACGCTCAATGTATTCCAATTTTGCCCGTTGCTCTTCCGTCAGATCTGCGACAGGAAGGCACCAATAAGGAACAATATCCGAATGTATACCTTTCAAATTCGAATAAGCCAGAGAAAACAGTTCATCCCAAGTATGATAAGTTTCACTGCCATACAATTTTACCACATTTCTGCGAATAGCCAGGCACTTAAAACGATTGATACGGCCTTCCCGTTGCTCTAGATCTACAGGATTTGAGGGTAGATTCCAGTGAACAATCTTTCTGGCATACCAATGAAAATCAAGGCCTTCCTGACCTATTGATGTTGTTGAAAGCAGGAACGGACGGAAAGGAGAATTGAAAGCCTTACGAATATTAGTGGTACGAGCTACAGATTTGTCAGTGACCGTTTTATCAATGAATGGAATAGCAAAATGACAACGCATAAGTTGTTTCTTTTCTTCCATTCCCAATGAATCGGTTGTATCTATGCTAAGATTGCTTGTGCCAATAATAGCCTCCGTAACAGTATGTCCCAACATCTTTGTTTGTGTCATGTGGGCATATTCATCAAGTACAGCCTGCAGGTTACCTACCACACAGTAATCAAGAACAGATTCGTAATAATCATCATCGTTCTTTTTGTTATACATCAGGTCTATCACAGCTGCACTTTCAGGTTTGTTGAATACTGAGACGATTGCTTTAGCCACCATTTGGGCATCTTCTTCATTGCCGGATTGCCGATAAGCACATACAGCCGGTGAAGCGATGGCAATATCTGTCATCACATCCAATGCATTTGAAGGCACATACAAGTCGTTCAAATCTTCTACTGGCTTTCCATCCAGTATTTTCATGAGAGTAAGAATAAGTTTGGCGTTGTTTCGCCCTTGTTGTGGAATACTACTTATGATAGTATTCTGTGCAAATTCTTCTTGAATTCTCTGTTTTATGATTTTCCGGATTGAGGAAAGTTTCTCTCCATAAAATGTGGTAGGAGAGAAAAGACCGGATAGGGTTTGGCAAGGATACTCTAATAATCCGTCGGCTCTTAAACGATTCTCGCCATAACGGTTCTTCTTTTGAGAAGTATAGCGTATCTCTGCTTCTACCTTCTTTAACTCTCCCAAAGTATATAACTCCGAATAATATGACATCATGATGGAAATCATTCTCGGTACCATCTCCCATGAAGAGAATAAAATAATCTTGGAGAAGTTGCGAGCTTCGTTACTCTCAAATACACCTCCGGTTTTATAGTATGGATTAGAGGCAGGAACCCAAAGCAACAACTGTGTTTTCTTCTCGTGATGTGTACCAAATACTAGGTCGTGGAGATACTTTAATTTTCCATTAGCAGCAGGAATGGGACGATAATTATTGATGGCATACTTCGATAGAAGCAATGCGTCCATTTTTCCATATCTTTTTACGTCTGAGTGTTGTAATGCCGAAGCAATTCGTTTCTTCAGTTCGTATTTATCCATAAAGGACAACAAATAAGGTGAAGATTTGACGTATTCCATGGGGAGATTACCTAAGCGCACTTTCGTATTTTCTTGATTTAGACAATCCATCAGATACTGCCCCTCTGCAAAAGAAAGGATATCTTCCGGCACGACCTGTACGTCACATACACGGGAATCGTCTATAATGCCACTGTTAAACCGTTCCGTACGGCACATCACTCCATACAGTGCTTCTTCTGCTTCATTCTTAGTTACCACAAGCGGTGTTAAATCAACCACATTTGTACGTTTGAGTGCAGCAGAATATGTGTGCCATATCAACTTGAACCGGTCCATTTTATCTTTTGTGGCATATAGAAAATCCATTACTTTCATAAAGTCCTGATAGTGCTCGTCATTCCCATTTGTATTTAACTCTTCAAGGGTGGAATAAGGTTTGTAGGGCGTAGCGGAAAGTAACAGAATCTTCGTATTGGAACGCTCGTTGTCAAAGAATTTGTTGGCCAGCATGGATTGCTCGTCATCGCCTTGTTCAAGCAACGAATTGAAGCGTTGAAACTCATCCATGATAACCAGGTCAGGGTCGAGCATGTCAATACTGATTTCTGCGAAAATACGACGTAGCTTATTGATCATCTCTGCCCTCTGACGATTATCGCAACCATTTTGTGCGTACTCAATCAATTGATTTGTAATAGTATCCGACAAATTCGTCTGTAACTTACTATGCATCTCACAAAGATAATCATCTCCGCATCCTTTGATCTTTTCGTTATAAATGTTCGTAAGCTCCTGCCAGTTTTTTACATTACAGCTAAGAAAATCACCGATAACTTCCTTATAATCTTTGAGTTGAGCCAGTCCGCATAAAATATTATACATCAAGGCACGTTCATTGGCTGTTCCTTGTGCACTGTAAAAACGGAAGGAAGTGGAAGGAGTCAGCGGAATGATTGATTCAGGCATTTCTCCCTGCTCATGCTGTTCTGCAATCCTTTTCTCAGCCAATTTGATATAGAGATGCTGCATTGACAGACGGCTCTCGCTGATGCTCATCCGATTTTCAACCCCTAATTTCTCAATGTTCTGGTCGGCTATGTTGGCATTCGAACAGATATAAACCACCTTAAAGAAGTCATCCTTCTCCTGCTTGTGCCATTCACGAACCAGGTTGATGACTTGTTTGGCCACGAACGTCTTGCCTAATCCCACTTCGTCGGCCAGCAATACCCGTCGATGACCTAAATTTTTATAGATATGCAGAATGCGATCTGCCGTAGCACGCTGAAAATCCTTTACTTCCTGATTCATAAGTGTTTTATTTGTTTAATAACGTTTTCAAATGTGTTGTACATCTCCATGAAATGGTCTGGGATGACTGTCTCGTCTGCTTTCTCTACTATTTGCCGGATAGAAGCGATGCGATCAGGGTCTTTATAGGCCATTTTCACCATGTCTTCATAAAGTGAGGTACTAATTTGCTGTTCCAAAGAGGATGCCTTGTCATTGGCCAGCTCCTTTTCCAGTTGTTGGCTTTCCAATATATACTGTTCCACCTCATCAGTTAGCATGAATGCCAGATAGTTGATGAACTTTCCTTTTGTATTGATAAAGTAACGGAATATTGCTTTGTCTCGCTCATCGGTTGGCATTCCCTCCGTCTGTATTTTTATCAGACGACGCAAATCTCCAATCCGTATCGTGTAAAATTCTGTTAATGAATCCAGTGCCATATCTTTAAATGTCAGCTCGTCAGCTAATACTTGTTCCTTGCTGTCACATCCTAAAGGATAAAGAAAAACAGGCTCTGAAGGCATTCTGTTAGACTGGCATTGTATGGTGATGGTATAGTTCCCGTCATTAGATGTAATTTGTGCCTGCTGAATGGCCGAAATTGCACGACGCAGCATCAATTCGTTAGTGACATCCTCTTTCTCAGAGTCTTCCTCTGGTACCGAAAGAACCTGCTCGAACATACATTCCTTGCTGTCGTTTATCAGTTCACTCCGGTATTTTTCATATGAAGATTTATAGGGAGCAAACTTCAGGTGCAGTAAAAACTCCACATTCCGTCTGAATCCATTCATGGTGGCATTGGTAGAACCAAGATACAGATGGTTATAGCTGACGTTGCCCTCGTTTCGGCGTATGAAATACACTTTCTTGTGCAAGTCGACAGACACATCTTTTTCCACCTTATCGGTCAGTACTTCCTTGGGAGTGTAAACACCGTCATTAAACAAGTTTATAACCTCTTGTGTAACTGAAGCATGTCGTGTGATGAGTGTCTTTTTAGCACTAGGATTGCAACTGACCATTTGATTCAAAATATTCTTGTCCACGAAGGGGGAGATGACCAGCATTTCTGCCGCATGATTCAGCATACTTTGTTCAAAGCACTTTGTATATCCATCATATTCAGGTATCCCCATAGGGAAAAACTCGTAATCTTCAAAAGGAGAATCTGTAAGGTCAAATCGTTCAATGTAGTCGATGTCCTTACAGATAGAACGCATATTTTTACGGATAGTACGGTTGTCGGCTTTTGCGATTAACCATGTGAGGAAGTCCACAAGCGGTGCATGTTTGACTTGTGCTTTCCGAGTAGCCGGTTTGGTACCGATTTTACCAATAAGTTCACATACCACGTCCAAGTCATTGGAACCGGTAAGATTACGGGAAAGGACAATCAGTTTAATTTGCTGAGCACCGGTGTCCGGGTTCGTTTCTTTTATAATCCATATCTTGGGATGAAAATTGACGAAACCACCTCCCTTTGCTTGCAGTGTTACTTGTACAACGCTCTGCTCCAATAGTGAATACACTTTGGAATTGGCTTGTGGTACTGCCATACATCCGGCATTGCAGAAAACTGCAAACTTACCTGTCGATTGATTGATAGTCTCCAGTATCAGATGAGGAGAGCGCATGGCCGTTTCCGTCAAGTCGGTCATCGTACCCAACATAAAGGGGACAGACAACAAGGAAGGCATGTCCAGACTGTAGGTCGTACAAACCGCATAATCAGTTACAAAGCCATCGCTTTGCAACACATCCGTATAGATAATATCATTCCATAATGCATCAGCCATTGATAGCCTCCTTTCTTAATTCCTCGGCAAAGGTTTTTACCGTTTCCCATCGGTAGGTAAGTTTATAATAGTGTATACGGTTCTTCTTGTCGTAAATACGAGCTGGATTGCCTAGTTTCCGACGATTCCCTTTTATTCTTCGTTCCCGGTTGATAATCAACTGATCCAAACCTCCATTTTCTTCAATGTCATTGGCTGCAATGCTTTCCGCAACTTCTTTGCAGAACCATTTCCCACTGTTCTCCCGTATGCTTACAGCATTCAGCACTTTGTCTATGTTTGTACCACTATTCCGGTATTCTTCAAGTTTTTCCTGAAATTCGATTCGCATTTCTTCATCCTGGTATTGCGAATATATATAGTTATAGCGGATGTGCACCATATATATGAAATCAGCGAAACGTCGGGCCAGGTCTTGCAGTTCTCCAATCTCATGTGGCAAATGACGGAAGGGAATCGGTTTAATCATTGATTCTATAAATTCAATTTCTAATACATCAAGACCATATTTAGCGTATAATTGTTGGTCTATTTCTGGAATGCTTTTATTCCAATCAATGTCACTGTTAGAAGTGAAGTCTTGCATTGGAACATTAGCCCAAGTATCTCGAGGATTATGTTGAGTAGCTTTAAGGGTACCTAACATGCATCTGGCAAATTTTGACTTGACGTATTTGAGACACCGATCAGCTTCCTGGGCATCGGTAAACTTACCGATGCTTAGGAAGGTGTCGGTGTGCCCGATTACCGGCGTGCTGAGCACCTCGCCGATAGCACCTGTGCCATTGGCTTCTGGAACAAACACATTGTATGTATCCAAATAGTCGTTGGGTTGTACATAATCTCGCTTTATCCAACGGTACACACGTTGATTATTTACCCGTCCGAACAATTTAATATAATCGAATCCGTCTTTTGGCTTCTCTACAAGGAATATATTTTGGTAGAGTTCAAAGGAATTGGAGGTTATCATATTTCCCGTACCCTTATTCAACGCATCTTTAGCTGCTGGATAATCTTGGAAAAAAGAATCAGAAAATCGATACATTCCACGTGAGGAAATAAGACTACCAAATTCATCTTTTTTAAAACATTCATGTTTAATGATTTTTTGCAATATAGCTTTTAATTCTTCATATTCAATGAATGTTCCGATTGGACCAAAATTGGCTTTATCATCACGATAAGTAATTACAACACCTCCTTTTATATCTACATTATCAAATATATCAGTAGACTTTTGTATGTATTTTACAACCTTGAAATGGTTGTCATTAAGTATTTTATCCATCCAATCAGAAGGTGTTTGCCCTGCCTTGAAAAGAAATCTTCCTGGCGTTATCAGTGTTACTTTTGAGGATAGCTTGAATGCTATATCATAAAATAAATGATATATTGGTGATTTGCGGGTACTTATTCCTTCCTCTTGATACGGCGGATTTCCCACCACTGCATTAAATTTCATTTCTTGTTTATTTGAATTACCCTTCCAGAAACCAACAGTCTTCAATTCTTTAACAAGACCTTCCTGGTCGTTAGAAGCACGTTTAATTAATTGTTCATCCTTTATATTCGCTTTTCTCTCTACATCGCGGAAGCCGAAGAGGGTACGACGGGTGATACCCACAGCCATGGGAGTGTTGCAGATGACATAAATATTATCCCGTACAATATCGTCCCATACTACCTGCTCCTCCTGCACACTGACGCTTTCTCTTTCAATACATTCCGCTTTTATATATTCGTCTAACCGGCGACGATAGAGCGAATAGGTGACATAGAGAGGATAGAGACCTGTCTTGGAGTTGATTTCCAGAATTTTGGTCTGTACTTCGCCTGCCAAATCCACGTTATCGAAAAGCTGACGAGTTACATCTCCCTGATCAACATAGCGGGGAGTAACCAGTTGTCCGGTCTTTTCATCAAAACTCTCGTCATAGAAGCACCAACCGCCAATGGTATCACTCATGTGCATATTGACCACTCGCCATGGAGTAAGGACGGTTTCCTTGTCCGGATTGCGGAAATATGAGAAGATTTCCGTAATCTGACGGATACGCTCGTCCACATGCATGAAATCAGCCTCTCGGGTTAGGGCACGATATTTCTTTCCTGCTTCTTCAAAACGAGTGGCATTAAAGCATTTCTTGATTTTGTTGAAATCTGATTTCGAAATTCCTTTGGGCATGAACTCGAACCATGAGTCATTACTAATCTTACGGGTAAAGTTATCCACGGTGATGTCTTCTTTCGTATCGCCCGCATCGGCTCCACCATACATCAGCAGCGGGATTCGCAGGGCTATTCCACGTATGTTGGTGATACGCTTGCGGAACTCTTCGCGCTCTTCCTTAGCCTTTTCACGGCGGGCTATGCGCTCAGCTTCCTGACGTTGCCATTCCTCGCGTTCTTCTTCACTCCATGATTCCCACTGCTTTCGGAACTCCTCATCCTTTTGAGCTTTCTTCTTTGCCTTTTCTGCAGCTTCAGCTTTCTTTTGGCGTATTTTTTCTTCCCATGCCGCACGCTGTTCTTCTGTCATGTGGCTGAGGTCTATCGTGTCTTTGGCATCCTTACGTTTCTCGTCGGGAGCCTGACCTCCATTCTCACCAATCTGATTGAGGAGATTAGGGTCAATTTTGTTAAGCTCTTCCTGAACATAGAGGCAATTGTCGTCGAATCCTTTACGAACCAAACGGTCGATATAGACGCTTTCCAATTTCTTGTAGATAGTATTGACATCCATAGGACTCATCTTTCCACCATCCATAGAAATAACCGGGCAGAGTTCGATGAAGTCACGGACAGTCTCCTTATCGCGCATTTCCTGGGTCTTTTCTTCTTCGCCTTCTTCCTTTTGCTTATCCTTGGTTTTCGCCATTGATGAAAACTTTGAAGTTTCGGCTACAATCTTCAGGGTACGATCCGGTGCAAAGTCGAATACATAACACTCTGTTTTCATCTTGCCGTCAGGTGTTTTGTAAGGCGACTGTACACGAAATATAGTTTGCATATAGGTGGCAGCACGGTCTCCACCTTTGAGATAGAAGACTGCGGTCCAAGGGGCGACAGTAACTCCAGTGGTTAGACGGCCACAGGATATGGTAATGGTAGAAGTCTTTTCCGGGAGTTCACCTATCGCATTGAGTACTTTATCGAGTGCATTTTCACTCTGTTCGTCCGTATCGTTCTTGCCGGCTACGTTCACTACCTTGAAATGTCTGAATATGGGATGCTCGTTAAGCAGCTGCTCCAAGGCGGCTGCCTCGTTGACATGGGAAACAACCCACAATGTATGTCGGAACATCTTACGATATTCCGTAGTAGAGAACGGGAAGTTGTTTTCAGCGTCTTTTGTACAGAGAAGATTCAGGAACTTAAGCACATCTACTTCGTGTACAAACCGTCCTTTGGAACCGGCAGGCATGGCTGCTTTGTCCGCCTTAGGATTGCCTGTCCATGTACGGAAGAACTCAGGGAAAGTAAATATACCTGTCTGGTCAAGCACATTGTTTATATTCTTTGTAATGTCATAAGTGAAGATATTCATCTTAGGCAATTCCTCGTATGGATTCTTTTCATTAGGATGCTCTTTATACCATTTTTTCTTAGCCTGCTGTTCTGCAATGTAGTCCCATGTGTAAATTTCATCTTCCTTGAAATCTTCATAGAGATTGAAGGGGGTTCCGGAGAGATAAAGCATCTTGGTCTTGTCCTTCTTCAAGAAATCATCAATGACGCTTTTCCCCAAAGATGTTCGTGTGCCCTCGTGCGCCTCGTCGATAATAACAAGGTCCCAATCGGCATTGAGAATATCAGCTTTCAGTTTTTCATTCTCAATTTTAGTAGCTCCTCCAGAGTTATCCCCAGATTGATTCTTATATTTTGCTTGCGTCTTTAGGTTGACCAACTCAGAAAGACGCATATATTGCATTGAAACGAAGAAAGCAAAGTGGTTACCTTCGGCTTGTACAAATTTTTCAAGGTCGTAGAAGTTACCTTCGCTCTCATTATCTGAGCGTGTGCCAAAGCCATAAGTGTGATGTATATCAGAGTTTCCATCTACTTTAGGAACTGAATTTTTGGAGCCTACAACCTGACGGAAAGCATTGAGCCAGCTGTCACCAACTACGGGGCGGTGTGTAATAATAAGGGTTCGTTTCACGTTCATTTCGCGCATCAGCTGCATGGCGCAGATGGTCTTGCCGAAACGCATCTTTGCATTCCAGAGAAACTGTCGGGATTCAGGAAGAACGGTATATTGATAATCACCTTTTCGACCGGTTTTCTTGCAGAAACGTTCTTTAGCTTGATCTATTGCGTCTCTTTGTTCTGAACGTAGTACGATCAGGTTGTTCGAAGACGGATTAGCTTGTGTATCCACCTTTATTTCTTCGAGGGTTGAGTACGTTGCCATAGATATATTGTTTTTAATTATTCTTATTTACTAAAGACTTAAAGGTACATTTAGGTGCCTTCAGGTCATGGAAATCTTTTGAGTTAAGTGTGGCTTTCTGGAGATTAATACCTTCAAGAAAGTCTTTGACAAGGCAAAGCCGCTCGTGTGGAGCGGGCTCGTGTTTCTCTTCTTGAACATCATCAAATAAGGAAAGTTGTTTACCATCTGATGGCTCTTTTTCTATGTAGGGATCATATCCGGGCAATCCAAACTTCAGACCATCCATCTGCCAGATGTTCCACGATATGATGTATGCCACACCGGGCATCATGCGCATTTTGTTCTGATTGAACTTTTTCTCACCGAACTGCGCAATATAATGCTCCTCGAAAGTAAAGAACAGGGCTTCGCGGGCAAGCAATAGATTGTCACCCTGCCATTCAAAACCATAAGTGGAACGTAAAGCTATCTTTGCCCATAAAATCCATTCCTTAGAGTCTTTGGTATTTTCTGACACAATACGCAGTTTCCTATCGAGCAAGCCAATTCGATGCTTAACATCATCATTATATTCACCGGATACGGCATCATAACGGTTACAGAGATAGGGAGCCTCTCCACATGTTATCTCCAGACGCATGTCGGCCACATAGTCTTTCCATGTCTTATCTTCAGGAAATATAATTTTTTCTTTATTATTAATCCATTTGTGAGGGTCGTTCGGATCAGGAGAATTAAACAGTCCTTCTTTCCGCCCGAACCATGCTTCATCAATAAGATTGTTCTGAGCATTACAAATCCAAGCGGGAGTGAAAACTTCGGCTTTATCTTTTGCTCGTTGAGTTTGCTCTTCTCTCGATTTTACCGAACGGGGACGGATAATCTCCTGATATTTTTCCTTAACCTCCGGATTTTCTTTAACAAGCTCTTTATATTTTTCCTTTGTGATGACAATACCATCATCTGAAATATAGGATGTTATCTTATCAAGTGTAATAGGAGCAAAGAAGGTGTAATCATTTCCCAAGTCGGAATACGAGTCAGTTGCCCAGTAGATATTCTGCTGGGTGGTATGATCCTTCAACAAGTTCATACAAACCTTTTCACCGTAACTGACGAGAAGTTGATTTTCACTTATGTCTGCATCTTTTATCATAATTTTCGTTTGCAAAGTTATGGCTCTATATTGCAGTCTTTCTGCATAGTAGAATACTTTTTCAATATATCTTCTAATTTTTCTATCATTTGTTTCCTTAACCACATAGGCTTGAGTACAGTTACCTGATTTCCAAAAGAAAATATTCTTGCTTCAAGCTCTTTGTTGGGTCTTACTTTAAGCTTGATAATATGTTTCTCTTCGTCTTCTACTATTTGAGAAGCATGAATCGGCTTACTAGTGATGTAAGGAAAGCGAGCCGCATCGAATTGTAGGATAATTTCTTCTGGTTCTGGATGCTCTTTAGGTAAAGTCACTCCAATTATATCTTTGAAATAGTCATTGAAGTTTATTTCTGTATTTGGAATGAAAGGAACATTGGCATGCGTAAATTTCACTATGCGGTCTAAAGCCTTGTTTGTTATGTAATTAGCATGTTCACCCTCCTGTAAACCTATAAGAAACCATCGGTTATTGAACTGTTTTATATGGTAGGGATGAATAATGTTTGTACTTTCATTGCCAGTAAAAGTACGGTATACTATATTCAGTGGTTGATGATTTATGGCTGAATTAATCAATTCGCCTAAGAACTCAGTTCCTTTCTGCATCTCATTTTGTTCGAATGCAACTACATTCTCAGGATTAGGTCTTACGCCAAACCGAAATTCTAGATTAGAAATAACATCTTCCAACCATGCATTTGTAGGAATACCACGAAAGCGGCTGAGAATATCAATGGTTGAACGTAATGAGGTTACTTCTTCTGTAGATAATTCATTATTAAATATTGAGAAGTTTTTGTCTGAATAGCGGTAGTAACACTTCCTGCCTTCGTATGGGTAAGCTTCAATAGGGGCATTGTAGGTAACTCTATCCTTCATATATTTGATGTCTTCACGTATCTGACGGATACTGACCTGGCTTCCGGATATATCCATTAGTACTTCATTGACTTTATCAATGAGGTCGTCAATGGTATATTTATGAAGAAAATCGCTAAAACAACGGTCAAGTATCTGATAGCGGAGTTGTGCGTTTTTATTGGTTGGCATAGAGTTCTTTCATTAGTTATTTGTGGGCTTAACTGCAACAACATTGTCAAGACGGACGAGGTCGTTTAGGTCACATTTGAGACAACGAGCTATTTCGATTAGATTCTCTAAATTCGGTTGAGAAGTATTAGTAACCCATTTGGAGATAGTTGCTGGGTCTTTTCCTAACATTTCGGCTAATTCCTTATTTGATATCATTCGCTCAGCAAGCATCACTTTTATTCGGTTTATAGGTTGTTTCTCCATACTTAAGTTTTTTAATCATAATATGGATGCAAAAATATTATATTTTATTAATTATTTCCTATAATCTTGGTGAAATATCACATATAAAGCCAAATAATTGATTGTTTCGTCAATTTAATTACTTAATATGTATATATTTCATAATTGTACAAATGGATCTATATTTACATAAAGGCTCAATGCCTCAAATAAAGAAACATTGAGTCTTTTTCTGAATTATGATGAAAATTTGATGAATTATAAATCATTCATTCCCTTTTGTTTAAATACAATATTCATCGTTTCATCAAATCATCGGAACTTTTTAAGAAATTCTTTTGTAATGGTATAATAGCGGCCAGTTTTCTTTTCTTCCCGATACGGAGGGCCTGGAGGGAAGTTTTTTATAAAGGTTGAATAAGCAAGAGAATTATCAGTTGGTGTAAGTTTCCAGTTCCTTTTTAAAATGTTTCGAATCTGATAGGTTTCAACCTTGATATTACTAAGTAATAATAACTGCTGAATGTCATTAATACAGAAAGTCAATTTATCCTGGTTCATGGTGTCCATGATATTTAAGCAGATTTCAGCGAGATCTATTTCTGTATGATTCCTGCTACAATTGATAATCCTGTCGAGAGCTAGCGTATGTATCTGTTGCGGACTGAACCACATTCTACTTTCTTTTTCCGTAGTTAGTTGACGGTGTTGAAGAAAGTAAAGAAATGCTGGAATTTCCGTGATTAGTTTTTGAAGAAAACTCGTATCATCATTTTTGAGAGGATTAATTTTTCGCACCCAATAACGTGTTTCTCCCGGTTCTATAAGAACAGGGGTATCTTCATTATTGGAACACATGATGAATTTACCAAAAAATTGCACTTCACAGCGGTCTTTACCTTTTGCTTCAATCTTGTATACACTTGCTGTACTTAGATTCTTTAATCGTTCAGAATCCTCTCTGCGGTTAAGCAACACTTCGTCAACTCCAATGAGTAATTTACCGGCCCAATCAGCATTGAACTGGCTACGAAAGTCTTCGTTGGTGTTAAATGTGACGTTATCCTGAAAGATTGCTTTCAGAAAATTCAGGAAAGTACTTTTACCGGTGTTTCTTTCCTGAGAAACCAAAAGTAGAATTGGTAGTTTCTGTACTGGATTGAGATAAAGAAGCTGAAAGTAATCCATACCTAACTCATAATGTTCCCCGAAAATATGAAGAATAAGTTCTTGTATATGTGGAAACTTCCCTTTTTGTGGGGTATGGGTAATCGGCTCATACAGATTAAGGAACGAGCCAATATTCCTCTTATAATCTACGTGACTTGGTACCGTGCAGAAACCATCGTATTTAGGAACACTTGCTATGAAGTCTTTCCCATGATCATAACGTAAAGTCCCCATACTCCAAGGGACTCTACGCTTGGCAAATGTGCCATTAATAAGAGGCTGAAAAACTATTTTATAGAGTGTGGTACCAACTCTTACGTATTCATCTGTCATTTCAATTTTTCCCATATCTAAAATTCCTCCCATCCTGATTTTGGTTTATGTTTTACTCCCTTTTGTATCTCTTTGTATAGGCTCTCTTTGTCAATCGGTTTTTTCCTGCTTTTTTCCATCCACTCCATAAGTTCGGTACGTTTGAATTTAAGCATTTTCCCAGGTTGATAATAGGGAATTTTATTTGCCTGAACAAGAGCATAAACCGTTGGCTTAGCAAGGCTGAGTATCTCACAAGCCTCGTTAATACCAATCATTTCTTCTTTTGCTGCTGTCTGTCTCTTTAATAACTGCTTCATCTCATTAATAGAAATCGTCAGTTCTTCCACCTTCTCCAATAGAAAAGCTGTGGCTTGAGGTAATTCCTCGAAATTTAATTTCATCTTCATCATTTTAAATTGATTTTCAGCAAAGAAAAATGGTGGATTATTGGTTAACTGGTGGATTATAAGTTAACCAATGGATAGTAATGTTTTTTCTATATTAATCCCTTGAAAAGGGAAGAGATTGTGCAACGAGCGGTGTTCCGATAGGAATAATTTTTATTGTAAACCGTCCTTCATTACAGGTGAGTTTGCTTGAAATGGTCAGTATCTCAGTATCTTCAAGCATGAGCTGAAAACTTTTTTTGATGAAATGTGCTATTTGCATGTTTGAGCATCCTAACCGCTTTCCGATATTTCTAGCTAAATGGTATAGATCTTTTGATGTAACTCCATTCAAACGACGTGATACAGCTGTCTTTATTTCTGTTTTATTGTTTAAGGCCATAATATTTTCTTTCATGACACTCATTTCATTGCTTGTCAGTATATCTTTGAAAGTAGCTTCAAAATAAGACATGACTTCTTTTATAGTATCATCTTTTTCTTTTTTGATACGTTCTCTATCTAATCTTACTTCTTCCTCATGAGAGTACAATATAGAGTTATCTGTCTTTTCTTTATTATCATCAATGGTTTTATGAAATAGTTTTATGGATAGTCTACCATTCCTTTTCGTATTTCCCTTTATTTGGGTAACCCTTCTACTTCTTTGATCTTGTACTACATCAATAAGATTACATATTGTAGGTACAATATATTTACAGTAAGCTGTTTCAATCATAAATATGATTGTAATAAAAAGTAGGGTAGTGAAGAGTGAGTATAATACAAGGTCCAGACTATGTGGAGAGTTTCCTTTCAATATCAGATATCTGGGAATTGAGGTAATTGAACATATTGCAGTTACATATATTACAGCAAAATGGAATAAATTTAATCTTTTCATAATTAATGATTTTTTGTTATTGATTTTGATGCAAATATATTTTTGAAGTATCAGAAATTAAAGGAAATGATTACAAAATGTCTGGTTTTTAATATAATATAAGTATCATACTTCGTGAAATCGCCAATCATACTTATAAAAAAACGAACAAAGAAAATTTACATTTTTAACCGTATTTTGTATTGTTACATAAATGAAAAAGCCGTTGGAAAACTCCGATTTTCCAAACGGCTATACATATAAAAACTTTTGATCACTATTGCATGTTTATTTCAGATATGCAATTTTATTGCATATTACTTTAGTGATATCTTATCGACAGTTTCTCTTTTCTTTTCACTTACTAATTCAGCATAGATTTGTGTTGTTGCAACATTCTTATGAGTAAGCATTTTTGACACTGTGAAGATGTCTGTACCGGCTGCAATCTGTAGTGTAGCATATGTGTGCCTAAAGCAGTGGAATGTTATATGTTTTTGAATACCTGCTTTTTTTATCCATGCTTTAAGAGGATATCCAGTCATGCAACGTCGCAGTTCTTTAAACACTTTACCTGTGCCCGGTTCTCCACAAAGTGCGTATGCTTCATAACTGATAGGTAGTAGGGCTTCTGTCTGTGTCTTTTGCGTACAAAGACGAATACAATGTCCCAGATCGGGGGCTGTGCATAAGTTTTCCCACTTAAGATTCAATATATCACTGATGCGTAATCCGGTAAGACATGAGAAAAGGGATGCATTTCTTAATACAGGTATATCGCATGGAGTTGAAGCCAGAGTCTTTAATTCATCTTGTGTTAAAAACTCTTTGTGAATATCCCTACTTTCTATCTTTTCAAGAAAATCATTGGGATTTTCACGTAAATATTTATCTCTATACGCAAGTTTCAAAACTCCTCTGAATAATGAGAAATAACTGGCAGCTGAATTACGGGAAACCATTTTATCAGTATGCTTTAGTTGCCTTGCATGGAGAAGATAGTCTCGGAAGCGGTTACATAGGTCAACAGTTATTTCTCCAAACATACATTTGCCATTGACAAATTTCTCAAAGTGCAGATAAACGATATGCCATTTATGATCTTTCTTACGACATACTTCTTTGAAATATGCCATAAAATCGGCTCTCATTTTGTGTCGGTCCATAAATCCAAATTCTTCATTGATTACAGCCTCTTGTCGGCGGCATCTGATAAGTTCGGCTTTAGCTAGGATTTCATTATTGTAATCTAGTTCAATTGCATTCTTTGGAGTTGCATAAATGTAAAATCCTAAATATTCACGTCTGCTCAGTTTCATTGTTTTAGGATTACGTACAGCAGGGTAGTAGTCCAAGTAAAGAGAGATTCGTCCGTTTCTTATAGGGCGTTGTCTTAATGTTACAGTAGTACATGTTTGTTGTCTCATAATATATAATGTATTAAAATTTATATTCAGGTTTAATTCTTATTGTGGTGATAGCAAAATAAACAAGTGTATTCCTGGTGATGTGGTTATTTTAAAGTTAACCACAGGATAACCAGTAAATAACATTAAATCGAAGGTGGAGCAAGCAGATCATCAAGCTCTTTGCGCGATATCTTGATATATTTCCCTTCTTGCACTTTACTGATATGATGCCATTTTACATAGTGATACAATTGGTCACGTGTGAGATTGTATTTTTCCATAGCTTCGGCTGTCGTATAATATTCTGGTTCAGCCTTAGCGAGACCTTTGGCAATATCTACATGTTTTTGGGAATAGAATACCTGTCGCTTGATTTTTTTCTTGGGAATAGCAAATCGGGAAACAAAAGAATATATAGCACTTGTTGTCATGCCAAACTTTTCCGTTAGATCTTCTACAGAATACCATTCCGTAATGTTGGAGTCCGGTGCTTTAGATGCAAAATATTTATCAAAATGCTTGGCACTCCAGTATGTTTTTCCTCTCT
>ULMO01021438.1_pt1 | contig 22084 bp, 28 predicted proteins | sample 1951691 | NCBI WGS metagenome assembly ULMO01 (sample SAMEA4835554, study PRJEB28245) | human gut metagenome | biome: gut microbiome; material: fecal sample | place: Denmark | collected 2008 | reverse complement strand
GCAGGCATGCTGATGGAAGGTGATGTCACGCCGAAGTATTTTGCAATTGGTTATAAGACAAAGGGCACCGATGGCAATTGGCGCTATTGTTGGAAGTATAAGGGTCAGTTTGCAATCCCGTCCGAAGAGGTCAACACAGAATCTGATTCTATCGATACTACCAACACTGAACTGACGTTTACTGCGATCAATACTATCTACAAGTTTGCACAGACAATTGGTGAAAATACTGTCAATAAGACAATGAGCGGTATTGTCGTTGACGAACGTTATGGCGGCATGACAGACGAAATGAAAGAAGCATGGACAAAGAAAGTTTGGACACCAGCGAACGTTCATAACAAAGTAGTTCCGACGGTCTAAAAAAATTTACAATTGGAGGGCAGCATAAATGGAAATGAAGCTGAACATTTACAAAAAAGGTGAAATCGTAAAAACATATACCGCATCTGAATTCGATCTGATGTGGGGAACCGTTGAGGATTTGCTGAATGTCATTGACATTGACAAACTCGATGATGCAGTAGCAATCGGAAAGGCAGTCATCTCTGTGCTGCCTCAGGTTAAACCGCTACTGAAGCAGATTTTCCCTGGCATTACTGATGCCGAGATTCGTAACACAAAAACCAAAGAATTGGTAGCTGTATTCATTAAGGCATTTACTTATGCACTTTCTGAAATCAGCAGCCTCGATGACAAGTCGGGAAACTGATAGAGGACGGAGAGCAGACGTCCTTATACGATGTATTCTTCGACATAACCGTGTCATTATGTGAAAGATTTCACAGTTTGAACCCAATCAATATTCGCAGCTATTCGGCGCATGAGGTAGTTATACTTATGCGCCGTACTGTGGATTATAACAAACGACAAAATAGAGCAAAGAAACCTCGAAAAATCATGAAACCTGCTCCAGACACGTGGTTCTAAGGATGTGAGAATATGCCGAGAAGTACGGAAACCACAACAAAATTCAGGGTTGATATTTCTGAACTAAAACAAAGTTTACGTGATGCCAACCGAGCTATCGCACTGACCAATTCTGAGTTTAAGAATGCTACTGCTGGAATGGAAAAATGGAGCGACAGTGCTGATGGTCTATCTGCGAAAATTACGCAGCTGAAAGGTGTCAACGAAAGCTATACAAAAATTTTGGATGAGGTCCAAAAGAAATATGATGACGTAGTTCGAACTGAAGGTGAAAATTCAGAATCTGCTCAAAACCTTCAGATCAAAATGAACTCATTGAAAGCAGCGATCAAAGGTAATGAGGCAGCAATCTCAAAATACGAGAAAAGTTTGGATGAGCTTGAGAGAGGGTCAGACGGCTCTGCTGATGGTGCAGATGAACTCGCTGATGCATTACAAGAAACTGGTGATGAAGCAAAACGTGCTGAGAAAAAACTTGATGGAGTCAATGATGAAATTGATGAAACAGGTGACAAGTCAGAAAAGTCAAGCGGCAAGCTGAAAGGCTTTCTCGGTGCAATTGGTAAAGGTGCAATCGCTGGAATTGGTACGGCTGTAACAGCGCTTGCTGGTGGATTAGTGGCTGCAACCGAAAGCTCAAAAGAATTCACTGACAACATGACCAAATTGACTACTGCGGCAGATGCGGCGGGCGTCAGCACTGACTTTGCAGAAGGTGCATTTAGCAATTTGTACGGAATTCTTGGTGATGAGACCGCCGCAAATACGACTGTTTCCAACTTTATGGCGATGGGTACCAGCACCGAGAATTTGAACAGTTTGCTGAATTCTTCCGCTGGTATTTGGGCGAAGTACGGTGACTCTATCCCGCTCGATGGTTTAGCTGAGTCTGTCAATGAGACTGCAAAAGTTGGTCAAATCACAGGTAACTTAGCAGATGCACTGAACTGGGCAGGCGTAAATGAAGACGATTTCAACGACAAACTTTCTGCGTGTTCGGACGAACAAGAACGTCAGCAATTGATTGTTGATACGCTAAATGGTTTGTATGGTGAACTTGGCACAGAGTACCAAAAGAACAATCAAGCAATGATTGATCTGAATAAGGCTCAGCTCGAAATGAAAAACTCGATTGCTCAAATTGGTACAGCATTCACGCCGGTCCTTGCGATGTTCACACAATTCGGGGCAGGTGTCCTGTCGTCCATTGTTCCTGATGTTGAAAATATTGCGAGTGCATTTACCGATCTGGCAAATGGGGTTGATGGAGCCGATCAAAAAATCGGCACCGCTGTTGGTAATATTCTGACAACACTTGTGACAACAATCACAGGTATTTTACCGTCAGTGGTAAGCATCGGCGTGACAATCATCCAAAGTTTGATGCAAGGTATTACAGATAATGCTGGAATGATTTTGTCGGCAGCAAGTGAAATTATCATGACCTTAACAAATGGAATCGTTACGCTTGCGCCGCAATTGCTAACAAACATCGTCGAAATTGTTTCTCAAATTGCAAATCAAATAATCACTCTTGCACCGCAATTACTAATGGCGGCAATTCAACTCTTTAGTGTTTTGGTCGATGCTATCATGCAATTGGATTTGGGAAGTCAAATTACTTCGCTAATTGACACGCTTCTCAACACAATAGTAGCATTTTTACCACAAATGTTGGATGCTGCAACACAATTATTCATGCAAATTGTGAATGCTATACCTGAGCTACTGAATCAATTGTTGCCTAAATTGCCTGAAATCATAAATACAATCAGTGCATTTTTGACTTCAGCGTTACCGCAAATTATCAATGCGGCTGTGACAATGTTTATGGGACTTGTCGATGCATTGCCTCAAATTTTACAGGCATTGATTGCAGCATTACCTTCAATCATTCAAGCGCTCGTGAATTTTTTAACCCAAAATATTCCTGTTCTTTTGCAAGCAGCGATCCAATTATTCATGGCGCTTGTGCAAGCCATTCCACAAATTGTAGTTGCATTAGTGCAGGCTGTTCCGCAGATTATTGCAGCAATCATTCAGGGGCTTGCCCCATTAGGACAACAGTTTGCTGATAAAATTGGCGAATGTGTACAGAAAGTGATTGAATGGGCTGGAAATGTCAAAACAGCATTCACCGAAAAAGTGACAGAAATCATTGCAGCGGTTGTGCAGTTCTTCCAAGAATTGCCGTACAAAATTGGTTATGCGATTGGTGCTGTCATCGGTACTCTCGCAACGTGGGCAGTCAATGTAAAGAATTGGATTGTAAATGAAGTACCGAAAATCATTGAGAACATCATTCAATTTTTCAAGGAACTTCCTGGAAAAGTTTGGGAATGGCTCGTAAATACCATCAACAAAATTATCACCTGGGGAGCCAACATGAAGACAAAAGCGAAGGAAACTGCAAAAAGCTTCCTCGATAATGTCATCAACACGATCAAGAATCTTCCGTCAAGAATTTGGACATGGTTGCAGAATACCATTTCTAAAGCTGCTGATTTCGCAAGGCAGTTGCCTGAAAAAGGTAAGCAAGCAGCACAAGATCTGTTTGACAACATCGTGAACAAAATCAAGGAAATTCCTGGTGAAATGTTGTCAATTGGTTCTGACATCGTTGAAGGTCTTTGGAATGGTATCAATGACATGGGTCAATGGGTGAAGGATAAAATTTCAGGATTCAGTGAAGGTGTCCTCGATGGCATCAAGGATTTCTTTGGTGTTCACTCTCCATCAGTCGTGATGGAAAAGCAAGTAGGTCAATTCTTGCCTATGGGTCTGGCCGAAGGTATCAAGGACAAGACGAGTGCAGCAGTAAATGCAATGAAAACCATGGGACAAAAGATGATGGCACCTGCGCAGAATATCAAGAACAATTTGGCAAGTGCAGGCAGTAGTGTTGGAGCGGCTTCCAATACGGTTGTTCAGAACTTCACACAGAACAACTACAGCCCGAAATCTTTGAGTCGTTTGGAAATCTACAGACAAAGTAAAAATCTTCTGAAGGGGGCAAAGGCATGATATTCGCAAAGGTAAAAAATTACGCTGGAAATATTTTGGATTTGTCCTATTCGAAAGAATATTGTCTGTATGATATTGACGGACTAAATCCTGTAGCAGGAACAATAAACACTACCGAATTTGCAACAGGTAACGGAGCAATGTTCAATAGCTATAGAATTGGTACGAGAAACATTGTCTTGTACATCAAGATATATCCTGAAATCGAGAAGAATCGATTGAAGCTCTACCAATATTTCAAAATCAACAGCGATGTCACATTGTATTTTCGGCATGAAAGCCTCGATGTGTATATCGTCGGAAAAGTTGAATCGTTCGAATTGGACCATTTCTCTAATTCACAAGTGGCACAAATTTCGATTATTTGTGCTGACCCATTTTTCAAGGATTCAACTACCAAAATTGTTGAGTTCTCAAATGTCATTCCGCTATTTGAATTTCCTTTTGCAATCGCAAAGGAAGGCATTGAATTTTCTCGAATTGAGAAAGTAAAAACCAAAATTATTAATGGTGGTGAAACACCAACAGGTATCACCATTACATTGCATGCAAACACAAATGACATCCTGAATCCAAAAGTGTACAACAACACGAATAACACATTTTTTGGTTTGAACGTTGATATGAAGAAAGGTGACAGCATTGTTATTAGTACTCATTTCAACAGCAAGACTGTCACTCTCATTCGTGAAGGTATAGAAACCAATATTTTGTATGCTGTGCAAGAAGGTTCTACATGGCTGCAATTGGAGCCAGGAGAAAATGAGATTAGTTATTCTTGCGATGAAGGCGAGAATAACTTGACAGTAACAATCGAATACGTCGCACTATATGAGGGAATCTGATATGTACATTTACGTTTTGGATAAAAGCTTGAAAAAAATAGGATTGATTGATAACTACGTGTCACTCATTTGGACAACACGCTACTACGAAGCAGGTGATTTTGAGCTATATGTTCCAGTTGAACAGCGATTCATTGACTTGCTTCAGATCGGCTACTACCTACAAATTGAGTCGAGTGAATACACTATGATTGTTGAATCGATCAATTTGAAAACAGATGTGGAAAACGGTAACTACATGACCGTCTCAGGTCGTAGTGCTGAAAGCATTCTAAGTCGCAGAATCGTTGCGAACAGAGTGAACACCAACAACACGCAAATTGAAATGCTCGCAAATTATCTGATCGAATGGAATATCACCGACCCAATTGTTGAAAAAGATTTGCGACAAATAAACGAAGTCGCTGTTACAAGTGAGACCAAAGGTTTCGCTGAAACAGTCGAAGGTCAATATTTTGGTGATAACGTTTATGATATCATCGTGCAAAACTGTCAGTCATATGGTTACGGTTTCAAGATGCCGCTCGTCAATGGAAAATTCACGTTTGAGATGTACGCAGGAGTTGACAGAACAAGGTCTCAAAAAGACAATTTACCAGCAGTATTCTCATCAGAATTTGAGAACTTGGTAAATACCGAATACACCTATGATACCCAAGAGCTCAAAAACGTTGCACTCGTAGCAGGTGAAGGCGAAGGAGCTGCACGTAAAACAGCATTTTCAGGGACAGTAAGTGGACTAGAGCGGCGTGAGATGTATGTCGATGCTCGTGACTTGTCGAGTGAAGGTACCACATCATCCAAATACACTTCTATCTTGAAAAATAGAGGTAAGGAAAAATTGGCAGAGACAGAGGCGTTTCCTGAATATGTTGGTGAAGTGATTAGTTTTCCTGAATACTGCGGCTTAGGTGACATCGTAGAAGTAAAGAATGAATTTGGTATGACAGCAACAGCTAGAATCATAGAAATCATTGAAAGTGATTCAACAAGTGGTCATACACGAATTCCAACATTTGATGAATGGAGTGTGTAAAATGGCTGTACGATATGGATATTTCAACAGTGTCGATGGCGACAGAAAGTATAACGCTGAGGATATGACAATGTACTTCAAGGGCCTCGTGTCAGATGGTATCTATCAGACTATCGGAAACATGTTTGCCGTAACTGCTACAAGCGGATTGACAGTGAGCATTGGAACAGGCAGAGCGCTTGTGAATATGCATTGGATTGAATGCGATGCACCGTTCACGATTACGTTTGATGCTGCCTCGGTCAGCAGTGATACATATCAGCTCATCGTCTTGAGATGCAATTTGGCTGACAATGTGAGAAGCGTGGGTGTATTCACGAAGACGAGTTCTGATGGTACTATCTCACTGACAAATAATGATACCGTCACAGAACTGTGCATTGCACGAGTGAGAATCAGAGCAAATTCAAGTTCGATTTCTCAGAGTGATATTCGAGATTATCGAGGCAGTTCCTATTGTCCGTGGATCACTGGACTAATCAAGCAAGTGGACGTGTCACAGCTTAATGCTCAATTCTATAAGTACTACGAAGAGCAGACAGCAGAGCTTGAAGCATACATGACACAGCAGAAAACATCATTTGATAGTTGGCTTTCGAGTCTTCAGAGTGAGCTGCAAATAAACACAAAACTGAAGAAATATCAGTACTCATATGAGACAACTACAGAGAACGAACGTGAGATTCCGCTGATTTCCAATTACGAAGATGGAGATGTTCTGCTGGTTCACATCAACGGTGTGCTATATGTTGAAGGTGCTGAATTTACAATCGACACTACGAACAACCAAATTTCATTGGCAAAATCAGTAACCAAAGACAATCTCATCACTCAGATTCTAATCAAATCCATCATCGGCTAAAATAAGAAAAAGAGCTCCTCAATCGAGGGGCTCTTCTTTTTGCCATTCTTCAAGTGTTCTGAAATCGTCTTCTTCTTTGATTGCTTTCACTTCAGCTTCTTCATCTAATCCAATTAGCAGCTGTTGATGGATTTCTTCAATTTCCTTTTGGATATTGTCCAAACGTTCCAACAATCGTTTGTAGTCAATTGCCATAAATATCACCTCTTGGTCCGATTTTGATTACTTTGATTATATCATCCTCAATATAGAATCGCACTCTATAATCGTCAACGCGTAGCCGATAATCACCACTATTTCCTTTCAGCTTTTTGATGTCACCTTTTGGAATGTTATTGATCGCACGCTCGATTTGTTCTCGTTTTGGACGATGCAATTTCTTCCAATATTTATATGCTTGCTTCGAATATTTGACCTCCATGTTCTCACCTCTCTTTCATATTTTTATTATACCACATTTGTTGTACAAAGTAAACAAGAAAATCACCTAAACTTTGGTTATTTTGGCTATGTACAAACTACAACAAATGTTGTATAATAATATCATGATAAACAAACAGAGCGAAAGCTCAGAAAGAGGTATTTAAGATGATGATGTACAACAAGAGCGAGATCATGAAAAGAGCATGGGAGATCTACAGAACGTTAACTGGTGACAGAATCGCTAAACTGTCCTACGCCATGAAGCAAGCATGGGCAGAAGCAAAAACACCGTCTGATGAGATCATAAGCGGTTGGAACATCACTAAATTGGAAGAAGCAGGTGCAACTCGTTGGACTAAATACGGTAAAGACCGCATGTATCTCAGTCGCATCGGTGATGCTCTTATGGGTCTTGAACTTGATTTTTATAAGAGCGGTAACATCTGCAGTGCGTGGTTAAACAACGAAAAAATCAGCAATCGTGAAAGTTTCCGTGTAAGTGAAGCTTACTCGAGGGCATACATTGACCTTGCAAGCGGTAAAGTGTACGAGTGCGTAGGTAGATATGCAGACGACTTCATGGACAAGCTGAACGTTACTTTTCGTGCATAAATAGAAATTGAGGTAATTGAAATGTACAAACTACAAGTGTGGTTCAAGAGACGCTGGAAATGGTCCGTTAAGGAATACTCAACAATTGAAGAAGCCGAAGCAAGAATCAAAGAATTGAGAAGAATCGGCGTCAAAGCAAGAGTGAGATTGTCCGCTGATCTCTACAACTAAAGAATCAGAAATGAGCACTCAGAGTTTTCTGAATGCTCATTGTTTTCTCTAAATAATACTCACGTAATATACAGCAGTTGTTGGCAGGTTAACATTTGGAGCGAAATAGTATATACTATCTTCGTACATACTCACAGACTGAAAACATTGGTATTATTGGATTTGAGTATCTTTGAAGTACCGTCAAAATACGCATGTAATATACAAAAAATATACAAAAATTAAGGCCGCCGAAATTATTCGGTGGCCTCTTTTTTATTTCATCGTTTTCTTCAAAAGTTCAATATATTCTTGGTTTTCAATCACGTCTTCCAATTTACAATCGAGAGCAATGCATACTCGTAAAATTGTACCAATGTTAGCGTGATCGAAATCCCTAGAACCTTGCTCATAGTGCTGTAATACTCGTACGTTGATTTCGGCTTTCTCAGCAAGCTGAGACTGAGACAAGCCTTTGGCCTGCCTCAGTGTTTTCAGTTTTGTCATATGTTACCTCCTCAATATTCATCTGTGAACAGTATCGTCGTGTAAGAACGATCGTACTCGCTAATTATATAGATGTCGCCATATTCACTATTATAGCGTGCGACAATTCTATCGTCACCTTTATCATTCATGCGTTTATCTTCAGCCGGCAAATCTCCCCAATCATGCTTCTTATATCTTTCCAAACTACTAAACACAAAATGATAAAATAAATAATTTTTAACTACTGCATTTCCAACGGCTCGTGTCATTACTGTTTGACCTAGTTCTATGTTTATCTTCTCCCTTTGTTTGAAAAAGAGAGGCTGACGCCTCTCAATATTTTGTTTCGTCTTCGAATATGTCGTAACTGAATCGAACATGGTCTGAGAAGTTATCTCGAATGTGACCATCGTTTTTCAATTTTTCATATTGTCGAACGAATTCATTCAGCTCGCAATATCCTGCAGCGATCATTTCTTCTAACATTTGTAGTTCATTCATTTTGTTTCCTCCTTCATTAGTATATATTTATTATACAACAAATGTGGTATCTTGTACATATATAGGGGGAATAATTTATTGAAATTTCAAAAAAGCACCGATGTACAAAGTAAACAAGAAAATCACCTAAACTTTGGTTATTTTGGCTATGTACAAACTACAACAAATGTTGTATAATAGATAATGTAATCAAGCTGAAGAGCTTAAACTAAAGGAGAAATAAAGATGACAATGACAGAGATCAACAAGAGATATTCAGAAATCGTTATGGACCACATGAATGACGGATTCTACATCAACACAACAACGATGAGTGGTTCACAAGGTGAAATTGCTCACATTGATTTGACTGACGGCTCAACAATCATCCGTATTGTGATGAGCGAGTTCAGAGATTGGGAAGCTAATAAAAAAGGTATCGAAATCATCGTTGGAAAATGTACCGATACAAATGTTAAGGCAAACTCAAAAAGCGGATATAATACAGTCTGGAACAATAAGCTTGAAGTTATTCGCTCTGAAAAATTCTATCAGATCGGCAGACAGAATCGCTCATATGAGAAGTTCTACGGAACAGAGGAAGAAGCAGGAGAAGCAATGAGAAAAATGAACGAGCGATATGAATCGAGAAAAACACAAAAAATCTTTGTTCTTCCGGACAAAGCAAAGAAAATCATTCTCCCGTTCATTAAGAGACAGCCGAAATGCAAATCAGTCAAAATCGCCGATATTGAAAAAGTATGGAGAAATGGTAAGAACGAATATTTCGTAACAGCCAAAGGTAAAACATATAGAATCAAGTAAATTCCCCTGATGAGTCTTTGAAAATTAAGACGAAACGCTCTCGAAAGAGAGTGTTGGGAATAAACTTCCTCAAACAAACGTTGTACAACCTACAACTTTTGTTGTATAATGAATATATCAACTAAAAGAAAGAGGTAACTATTATGAATATCGAAAACATGACAAGCAAAGAACTCAAGGCAACAGCAAAAGAGCTGAAGATCAAGAACTGGTGGAGCATGAAGAAGACTGAACTCATCGAAGCTATTCAGAACGCTCAGAACGAGTCTCAGGACGAAGAAGAAACTTTCGTAGATACTTTACTTACCGAAGAAGAAAGTGTGCCTGAGAGCGAATCTGAAGCTTCTAAGAATGATGAATCTGTTCAGAAGAAAAAGAAACTGCTTGTTGCAAGTGTAAGAAATACTGAAACCAATGAGTTCGAAGTAGTACGCAGTGAATATGCAAATCGCAACGATTTCTACCGCGATCTCAGAGCTAATGGCTACAGAGTACGGTATGTGTCTACTGAAGAGAACTTCGAACGTGACGGTGAAAAGTACAAGAAGGCATGTGACAAAGTGAAAGCGGATCGCAAAGCTGCTCGTGCAGCAAAGAAGGAGGCTAAGAAAAATGAGACGGTACACGACTAAAGAAAAAAGTAAGATGATCGAAATGCATGTGAATAGATTCACGTATAAGTTCATTTGCAAGTATTTTGGTTGTTCGATGTCCACTGTCTTTTATGTAACTCACCCAGAAGCGTATGAGAAACACAAGGAACACATGCGTAACCGCCACTAATAGAATTATATACCGAAAAGAAAAAGCGCTCAGGAGTGATTCTGAGCGCTTTATATTTTGTCTATAGTTTCTACCAATTGTTCGTGTGTTTTGTGAGTGTATACTCGTTCTGTAATATCATGCGAAGCATGGCCTAATATTCGTTTGATAATAGTGGTGTTTGCACCTACGTTATCCAATTTAGTAGCGGTGGTATGACGGCAGTCATGCGGCAGGTGACTCATACCTAATTTCGTCATGAGTGGAGTAAATTGCCGCTGTATGTAATTGTTGTAGGAAAATTTCTTACCGGTTGGACTTTGCACTAAATATTCTTGTTTCAATCGTTTTTCAACAAGCGGTACTATTCGTTTATGAATTGGAATAGCACGATTTTTACTTGCTGCTGTTTTTATTCCACCGATCATAATACGAGAGTTTATATCAATGTCATCGCATCGCATCTCCAGAAGCTCTCCGACACGCATCCCTGTGTATATCATAATCAATATTGTATCTATATATTCCATATCCAAATTGTCCCAGAGTAGCTCTATTTCGTTATCTGAGAAAGGCATACGTATTATTTTTGTTGTCATTTCTCCAGCATCGACGAATTGAGAATAATCTTTCTCAACTATGTCATTCTCAATAGCAAAACGATAGAGCTGTGAGAACAGCGTTTTCATTTTACTTCTAATTTGAAACGATAAATGCTCATTCTCAGTGATAACTCTTTGCATGTGCATTTTCTTGATTTGTCTAAATTTCACATTGTGAAGTCTTGAGCATTTATTGAAAGACGTTCGATACCCTCTAATGTTACTCTGAGAGATTTTTGGAAATTTCTCTTCTGACCATTTTTCGTATATCTCAGCGAACGTGATTTTGTTTGCATCTAAGTCATATGGATCGTCGTTATATTTTGCAAGTGCAATTAGTGCTTCGCTACGTTCTTCATAATATCCAATATTCTGATATTTTTGTTTGCCGTCGTCTGTCCATCCTACTGTTACTCTGGCACACCACGGTCGTCGCCGATTTCCTCCTAATTTGAATACTGAACCGTAGCCATTTGGATTTTTCATAGTGCATTCTCCTTCTTTCAGTGTCAAGTCAAGATAATATAATAATATATATTATTCTATATATCTACGTCGAAAAATTTCGACGTTAAAAATTATCGACGTATAAGTATATATAAAATGAGCGTTTTAAGTTGAATTGTGGAATTGGCAGTCAAAAAAGTGCGGCATACCAACGGTTTTTCGCAATTCAACATTATTCGAATTATGCTGACTTTGTTGAATTTATCTTGAATTTTGATTTGTAACAAAATTGTCACAATCACCCCTTAAATTCTCCTAGAGTTGTCTGCATATCCCTATATTATTCTACGTAATATACAATGTACATAGCCTCTATTTCCCCTATTGATTACCCCTAACTATCCTACTATAATAAATTTACCTTCTTGGTAAGGAAACTAATCGATTTGTAAAAAATAAACCGTTATTCTGATATAACTTTGTCTGTTTTGTCAATTTACAAAAACTGTAAAAAGCGTTATAATAGAGAATGTAACAAGAACGAATCTGTATCGCGAATGTTATATCAGAATAATTTCGAGGAGGTGATAATGGTGACAAACGCAACATTGTTGAAATCAAAAATGATTTTGTATGGTGACGAGAATTTTTCCCAAAGTCTTTCAGAACTATTGGGAATCAGCCGTCAAACTGCTGCTAGCAAATTATGTGGCAAAAGTTCATTCAGTCAGCATGAGATTGCTAGCATTGCAAAACGTTACTGTCTGACTAGTGAAGAAATTCGGAAAATTTTCATTGAGGATGGTAGTAACGATGACAGTGAAAGAAGCTGCTAAGCTACTTGGAAAGAGTGAACAATTTGTAAGAATTGGTTTACAAAGAGGAATTCTACCGTTTGGATATGCTGTGAAGATGTCAAGCAAATGGACATATCACATCAGTGAACACAAGTTACAAGAGTACTTGGGAAAGGTAAGTTAACTATGGGAAAGTTTGTTGTAGGTGGACGTTATAAGGTAGGCTCGGGTGAAGAAGCAGAAAACATCATTGAGATCACAAAGATCAGTCGTACATGGTGTCATTACAAGACTGTTGAAGGTGAACATGCTCCAGACAGCTTCATGCCAAATTCGTCATTCGGTCGAGCACTGATTCCGGTCACTGCGAGAAAATTCAAGATCGGCGACAAGGTTATCGGTAATGACCTTGCTGATGAGTATTATGGAATTACCTGCAAGGGTTATAAGGGAATCGTGAGAGATGTACTGAACAATGGAAAAATCAAAGTTAACCAGTACACAGTTTTGGAAGAATGCTTCGATTTGTTCGAAGAGGAAGAGAAGATCGTCATCACCCGCAAAGGTAAGAAGACAATCGCAAAGTACTATATTAACGGTAAGGTGATGGAAAAAGGACTTGCAAGATGCTGTCCTGAAGATACATTCGATTTTGCTACCGGCGCAAAGATTGCTTTTGATCGGATGTTCGGTTTTGCAGAGCCCACACTGGAAACCGCATTTGACTGGAACGGTTTTATCAAGGGTGATATTTTCGTTGAAGTTACTCGTGAGACAATTGCCGATTTCCTGAAGGAATGCGAAAAGAATGATTGCAATTGGTGCGACCATACTGCAACGGAATGGAACCCATTTGAGTCTTATGACAGTATACCTGAAGAGCTTAAGGGTGTTTTGTCACTAATAAGTGCCAGCGTGCCGAGTGATAAGCTTTGTATTCACATGGTAGACGGAAATCTCATGTTCTGCAATTATGCGCCTGAAGACGGTTCAAAGGTCATCGTATGGGAAACATCTTTCGATTGGGAGGGATTCAAAAATGCTGCGTTTGCTGTGAAGCTAACAGAGGAAAATGTAAAAAGTTTCATGGAAGAAGCCGAGAAGAATGGCTGTGCATGGAGAGGCGGAGAGAAACCGACTGAATGGATTCCTGATAAAAAAACATTCTATTTGGATTGCTCCAATTCTGGTTATGGCAAGTTCGGTTGGAGTAGAACCAATTATGATAACTTAGAGGTTGTAGAATGGTGAACTTATTTCCTCACCAAAAAACGGCTCTTGAGATGACATCTTCTCAGAATCGTGTTGCTTACTACCTCGACATGGGCCTCGGCAAGACTTTTGTAGGTAGTGAGAAAATGCGAGAGCTCGGTGCCAAAGTCAACTTGGTTATTTGTCAAAAGTCAAAGATTCACGATTGGTGTGACCACTTCAACGTAAATTATCAATGCGAAGTCGTTGATTTGACTACATTAAAAATTGATAAATTCGAGAGTTTCATACATTTATGTGAAGTGATTCCACATACGATAGTCGGTATCATCAATTATGACTTGATTTTCAGACGACCCGCACTTACAAAATTGAGAAATTTCACATTGATTTTGGATGAGTCATCATTGGTACAAAATGAGACATCTAAACGTTCCAAATTTATTCTCAAGCGATTGAAGCCTGAAAACGTAATACTCTTGTCGGGTACACCAACAGGAGGTAAATACGAAAAGCTTTGGAGTCAATGTCAGCTATTAGGTTGGAACATTTCAAAGACAGCATTTTGGAATACATATGTGAAATATCATTTTGAAGATTTCGACGGTTTTCCAGTCAAAATTATCGATGGATATAAAAATGTCGAGCGATTGAAACGAAAGCTTCGTGAGCAAGGAGCAGTGTTCATGAAATCGAACGAAGTATTTGATTTGCCTCAACAAATCGATACTAATCTCCATTGTACAGTATCAAAAGAATACCGCAAATTCCACAAAGATGCAATAGTAAAATTCGACAATCAAGAATTTGTTGGTGATACATCACTTACAAAAATGCTTTATGAACGAATGTTGTGTGGATTTGCAAATAAGGAAAAACTCAATTTGTTCAAAGATTTGCTGAGTTCGACTGATGACAGACTCATTGTTTTCTATAATTTTCAGAATGAACTGATGAAATTATCTGAAATAGTAATTGATTCAGATCGCCCTTTGAGCATCGTGAACGGTGATACAAAGGATTTGTCAGCTTATGAGAATTTTGAAAATTCTGTCACCTTGATTCAATATCAAGCAGGAGCAATGGGACTTAATCTCCAAAAGTCCAATAAGATTGTGTACTTCACTCCTCCGTTATCAAGTGAATTATTTGAACAGAGCAAAAAGCGTACGCATCGAATAGGTCAGGAACGAACATGTTTCTATTACTATTTGATTTGTAAAAATTCAATCGAAACAAAAATCTATAGCGCCCTTAAAATGAGACGTGACTACACTGAAAGGTTGTTTGAAAATGTGGAATAATTTTTCCTACGATATAAAGTTTGATTTGGTCGTTATTTTCCTCTGCTTAGGCCTTGCAGCAATCATCGGAGCATATCTGATTGCAAAGTCAGTTTACTGTGCAAAGCGAGATTGCCGTGAAATCAAGGTACTTCAGGAGCCAGGAGAGTACTCCATCGAACCCGACAAAGACGGCACAGCATCTTTCGTGCTCATTCTCAACGGACGCGCTAAGAAGATTACTCTTACGAAAAGAGGTGAATAAAAACGGCTCAAGAAAAATGCTTCGAGAACAAAATCAAGAAATTCCTTGAGGCAGAAGGAGCATGGTTCATCAAGTATTGGGCAGGTTCCCAATTTACAAAAGCAGGTGTGCCTGACATCTTAGCTTGTGTCAATGGTTATTTTGTAGCCATTGAAGTGAAAGCTCAGCAAGGAAGACCGTCAGAGCTGCAATTGTACAACATTGAGAAGATTCGCGATGCTGGTGGCTTTGCATTGGTTTTATATCCTTCGGCATTTCCAAGATTCAAGGAATTCATCAAGAACCTTAAGGAAGACAATTTCACAAGAGAAATGGAGGTAATTTGGAAATGAGTAATATTTACGATGACGTGGCAACATTGCAAGAGCAGGTTGCTGCACTGCAAACTACAGTCACTCTCCATAATGCACGGTTGGTGAAGGTTGAAGCTCTTGACGGTCAGATGCTCGTTGCCGGCACCGATTTGAACACATTAGATTGTGGTCGCTATATCATTCCTACGGTTGCGGTTGCACAGAGTCTGCTCAATGCACCCACAGCTGCTGCAAATTACACTGGAATGTTGGAGGTATTTTGCGGCGGCTCAGGCGGTCAGAAAATTCAGAAGTATACTGTTTGCCGTAAAGAAGAAAAAGTATATTTCGAGCGCTGCTATTATTCGAATTCTTGGGGAGCTTGGAAAGTGTTCGATGCGACCGATACTGGTTGGGTGAATTTGACACTTACAAGCGGCATTGAATCATATGCAGATTCTCAAATTCCGCAGTGCCGCAAAGTTGGCAGCACTGTATTTGTTCGAGGTGCAGTCAAAAATGTATTGGGAACAGGTGTTCTTGCAACTCTCCCTGTTGGTTGTAGACCTACAGCGACAATCAGTTTCATTCAGAACACATCGCTTCGCGAGGGAGGCTTCCCAATGTTTGCGAGATTTACGATTAATGCTGCGGGTGAAGTTAAGCTGGAAGCTATTTCTGATGGCGCCTCGTTTGACGCATCCAAATGGTTTCCGATTCACACATGCTTTGACATTTAAGGAGGAATGATGCATGAAAGGTGTTTACGAAATGACAGCAGACAGCGGCTGGAAAACGTTGCCGCTGAAAAGCGGAATCACACCCAATTCTGATTCTGTTATTCCGCAGTATCGAAAAATTGGTGAAGCAGTTTACATTCGTGGCGGTATCAAGGGAATTACAGGAGATAGTGTTGTGGTTGCAACATTGCCCGTTGGTCATAGACCGACGAGAGTATATCATTTTCTTCAGAACAAATCAGCCAGCGGTGGTGTCCCTATGATTGCACGGTGGAAAATCGAAACTAATGGTGACATTACAATGGTGTTTTCCGAAGATCAAGCCGCAGCAACTCATTGGTTTGCACTTGATACGAATTTCTTGGTGGATTGATTATGCAGGTGAGCTATTCAAGAGTGTCAACGCATGAGAAATGCCCGTACCAATTCAAGTTGCGGTATCGTGATAAATTGAAAACTATTTTCAATTGCGATCCGCAGAATGCACTGGTTTTAGGGCATGCGTTGCACACAGGAATTGAGAAAGACGTTGCTGCTGCAATCGACGAATACTATGGGGCATACCCAGTTATCGACGATGCACATGTAACGGAAGCGATGAAGCTTGAGTATTTGATTCCCAAAGTCAAGAAGTTGTTACCTGAAGGACAGCATGAAGTAAAGATTGAAACTGAAGATTTTGTTGGATTCATCGATTTGTTGGTTCCGGTTGGCAAAGGGCTCTGGCTTGATGCTCCAGACGAACCAAGGGAATGTGAATATTATGACATCTACGACTTCAAATATTCCAACAACGTGAAAGGATATTTGGACTCAGCACAGCTTCATCTTTATAAATACTTCTTTGAGCTTACAAATCCGGGTAAACGCATCCGAAATCTCTATTTTGTATTTGTTCCAAAATGCAATCTGAGAATGAAGCGTAAGAACAAGACAAATCCAAGAGATGAGACCATTTATGAGTTTCGAAAGAGATGCATGGAAGATCTTGAACAAAAAGAAATCACTGTCAAGAAAATTGATTATGACCCAAACAAAGTTATTGAGTATCTTATCGATACAAAACATTGCATTGAAGATACTGAATATACAAAAAATCCGACGCGCCTGTGTGACTGGTGCGAATACCAACTCTATTGTGAGAAAGGAATTGATTACATGAACCTTCCAAAGAATGAACGTCGAGAGATTGAAATCTCCAACAAGAAGAAAATTTGGCTGTATGCTCCGCCGTTCGCAGGTAAGACAACGCTGACGGACAAATTTCCTGATCCGCTGATTCTTACCACTGACGGCAACATCAAGAACGTTACCGCTCCGTATCTCTACATTAAGGACGAAGTCACTGTTACTGGCAGAGTTACCAATCGCAAGTTTGCGTGGGAAGTATTCAAGGAAATCCTGGATGAACTGGAAAAGAAGCAGAATGACTTCAAGACAATCACGCTTGACCTCGTTGAAGACACTCGTGAAATGTGCCGCTTGTACATGTACGACAAGATGGGTATTCAGCACGAATCTGACAGCGGCTTTGGTAAGGGCTGGGATGTTATCAAGACTGAGTACCTGTCCACAATGAGACGTTTCTTCAATTTGGACTATGACAACATCATCATTTGCTCTCACGAAGATGTCACAAAGACTATCACCAAGAAGAGCGGTGAACAGATCACTCGTATCGGACCGAACATTCAAGAAGCAATTGCTACTAAGTTAGCAGGTATGGTTGACATCGTTGCAAGAATCATCGTTAAGGATGATGACACGAGAACAATCAGCTTTAAGACTGACAACGTGATTTTTGGCGGTGGTCGTCTCAACGTTGTTGGTAAGGAGATTCCTTGCACATACGATGACCTCATGGAAGTTTACGCTGAAGCTGCTGAAGAAGCGCAGCATGAATGCGTCAAGAAGACTCCCAGTGAAACAACTGAAAAGGCAGATGTAACTACATCAGAACCTGAAGAAAAAGCGCCTGAGGCAGCTCCAGACGTCTCTGAGGAAAAGCCTAAGCGCAGAACCAGAAAGAAGCGTGCAGAATGAATCTTGAAAAAATCACTGTCACGATGAAAGACGGAAATTTCGCAGAGTGGGAAAAAGACGAATGGGATGACTACACCTACGATGGAAAGTTTTTCATTGTGATGAAAGATAGAATCTGGATTGCATTCTACAATCTCGACGAAGTACGCACGATCATTGTTGAATAATTTCAAGGAGGAATTTACATATGGATTTCAGCAAATTTGACAAACAGGTAGACCTCGAAGGTCTGAAGCAGGACATCATGGATGCAGAAGAAAACGGCGGAGGTGATTTCAAGGAAGTGCCTCACGGTAAGTATGAGGTAGCGATCACCAAGCTCGAACTGACAGAATCCAAGAAGGGTGACCCGAAGGTAAGCGTTTGGTTCAAGGTTACCAATGGCGAGTATAAGGGTTCTTTGATCTTTATGAATCAGGTCATCACTCAGGGCTTCCAGATTCACATCGCAGATGAGTTCTTACGTTCTCTTGAAACTACTGTTGATGTACAGTTCGAGTCTTACTCTCAGTATGCAGAGATGCTTGCAGACATCTTCGAAGAAATCGAGGACAAGGTTGAATTTGTTCTTGACTATGGCGAGAACAAGAAAGGTTTCAACACGTTCGAAATTATTGATTCGTTCGAAGTAGAATGATTCTTTTGACTGGGTGGGAAGGTGGGTTAGTCAGGAGGTGAGTTCAATTCTCAATTTCTACGATTTTGAGGTGTTCAAAGAAGATTGGCTCGTTGCAATTATCAATATCTACGAAAAATCAGAAGTGGTGATTATCAACGACAAAGAGAAGCTCCAAGAATATTACGATGCTCACAAGAATCAAATTTGGGTTGGTTATAATAACAACCACTATGACCAATATATTCTGAAAGCAATTCTTTGTGGATTCAATCCTAAGGAAGTCAATGATTTCATTATCGCTAAAGGAAAATATGGATGGCAATTCAGTGGCCTATTCAGAAAATTCCAAATGTACAATTACGACGTGATGTATCGTAGTGACAGAGGCCTTAAGTCACTTGAAGGTTTTATGGGAAATGATATCAAAGAAACATCTGTGCCGTTCGACATTGATAGAAAGTTGACTAAAAGTGAGATCGAAGAAACCGTCAAATATTGCCGACATGATGTTGAGCAAACTATCGAAGTTTTCTTCTCACGGAAAGACGATTTCGATGCCCAAATCGGCATGATAAAAATGTTCGGTTTGCCGATGTCAAATATCAGCAGAACGAAAGCACAGTTGTCAGCAATGATTCTTGATGCTCACAGACCTCGTGAATCAAGAGGAGACGAATTTGACATTTCGTTCCCAGATACATTGAGAATATCCAAATATACCAATGTTGTAGATTGGTATAAAGATGTGAACAATCGAGATTATTCAAAATCGTTGACAGTTTTAGTCGCAGGTGTAGAAACACTATTCGGTTGGGGTGGTATTCACTCGGCTCGCAAGAAATATGTCGCTGAAGGTTATTTCATCAATATGGACGTTAGAAGCCTATATCCTTCGCTTATGATCCAATACAATTTGCATTCTAGAAACATTAAGGACCCTCAAAAGTTCATTGATATTTACCATCAACGAATAAAATACAAAGCGGAAAAGAATCCATTGCAAGCACCGTTGAAATGGTTGTTGAATGGTACATACGGTTGTCTCAAAGATAAAAACAACCAGTTATACGATCCGTTGATGGCAAATAACATTTGTATTTTTGGACAGTTACTGCTGTTGGATTTGATGGAAAAATTGGAACCATATGCAGAAATCATTCAGTCGAACACCGATGGTATTTTGATTAGAATGCCTGACGACAAAGATGAAAACAAATGGTTTGAAATCATTGACGACATCGTTTATGAATGGGAACAGCGTACTGGTTTGAATATGGAATTTGATGAATATCGACGTATTTTCCAAAAAGACGTTAACAATTATGTTGTTGTCGATGGTGATGGACACTACAAATCAAAAGGTTCATACGTCAAAAAGCAAAATACATTGGATTATGATTTGCCAATTGTCAATAAAGCAATGGTTGACTATATGACAATCGGTATTCCAGTCGAAAAGACGATCGCTGAATGCAACGATCTCATTATGTTCCAAAAGATCGTCAAGCTTTCAGGTAAGTTTAAGAACAGCTGGCATGCACTGTCAAAATATCCTAGTGATTACAAAGATGAAACATGTAAATACATGAAAGATTTGGGTGACAGTCGTTTCCATTTATATTCGTGTTCGAATCCAAACGTTCATAATCCGGATAAATTTGGAGAAATCGACATTAACCGCTGCGAGTGTAATGGGTGTAAATATTATGAAACACACTCCGCCGATAGTCATGGAAATGTCAAATTGAACGATAGAACATTCAGAGTATTCGCTTCAGTAAAAACGACAGACGGTTTTATTGGAAAGCAAAAGACTGACGGTGCAATTATTGAAAAATTTGCAAATACTCCAGAACATTGCTTCATCGTGAACGATGATGTGAAAAAAGCAACTGTTGGTTGGAGACTCGATAGAGAATGGTACATCAAAATGGCAAAAGATAGACTAACTCAGTTTGGAGTGATGCAAACATGATAGATATAAGCGGCCAAACTTTTGGCCATTGGCACGTTTTTGAATTTAGTTTTCTCGACAACAAGAAACGAGCATATTGGAATTGCATGTGTGATATTTGTGGAAGAACGAAAGCAGTAAGAGGTGATAACTTGAGACGTGGCACATCAACAAAATGTGTGTACTGCTCAAATAAATGGCAACGGAGTGACGGTAAGTGAATTTTTTCAAAGGATATGTTCCTACGAAAGACAAGAAATGCCTGTTGAAATTCAAAGGTAAAACGTCAGAAGAATTACAAACGTACGAGCAAGTGAAAAACTTACCTGAGTATGCTGGTATTTTATCTGATGAAACAGCTCTGATCGACATCGATGATTTTGAGCAGTCAGAAATTCTGTTCAAGATTGTTCAGGAAATGAAGTTGCAATGCAGAGTTTATCAGACCACCAGAGGAAAGCATTTTTTGTTTATCAATGACAAACTTGAGACGAACAAGATTCGTACTAAATTGGCTTGCGGCCTAACCGCAGATATCAAAATAGGGACAAAAAACTCATATTCGATTTTGAAATATGATGATCGAGAACGTGAAATAATTTACGATTGCGACGAATATGACACCGTTCCAAAATGGTTGATACCGGTCAAAAGCTCGATCGATTTCTTGGAAATGGAGAGAGGCGATGGTAGAAATCAAACGCTGTTCAATTATATTTTGACATTGCAATCGAATGATTTTTCAGTTGACGAAGCTCGAGAGTGCATCGGCATCATCAACGAGTATTTGTTAAAAGACAAATTAGATGAATCAGAACTGAACACGATTCTCAGAGATGAAGCATTCAAAAAACCGATGTTCTTCAAAAACGGAAAATTTCAATTTGACAAGTTTGCAATATATTTGAAGAATACTCATCACATAGTGAGAATCAACGGGCAGTTGCATATTTATCATGATGGAATTTATGTTCCTGGCCAATTGGACATCGAAGCAGCGATGATCGAACACATTCCAAATTTGAATCGCTCAAAGCGAACTGAGGTGTTGAGTTATCTTGACGTGCTAACACGGAAAAATACTCGTCCTAGTGATGCTAGGTACATAGCATTCAAAAATGGAATTTATGACATCGAAGAAGACACATTGACTGATTTTTCACCTGACATAATTATCACTAACAAAATCAATTTCAACTATAATTCAAATGCTAAAAGTGAATTGTTGGACGGCACGCTTGATAAATTATCATGCAACGATCCTAATATCAGAGCGTTGTTGGAAGAAGCTGTTGGTTATTGTTTCTATCGACGAAATGAGTTGAGAAAATCATTTATCCTAACAGGTGACAAGAAGAATGGTAAGTCTACATATTTATCAATGCTTAAAG
>ULMO01016871.1_pt1 | contig 22854 bp, 19 predicted proteins | sample 1951691 | NCBI WGS metagenome assembly ULMO01 (sample SAMEA4835554, study PRJEB28245) | human gut metagenome | biome: gut microbiome; material: fecal sample | place: Denmark | collected 2008 | reverse complement strand
CTCCATCCGCGAGACACTGGAAAATGCAGACAGCGACATGGAGGCTATGGATCAGTTCAAACTGGATCTCTACAAAGATGAAGTCTTCGTATTCACTCCCAAAGGCGACCTTTACAAACTGCCGCAGGGAGCCACCATCCTCGACTTTGCCTTTACCATCCACACCAGCATCGGAAGCCGGTGTATCGGAGCACGCGTCAACGGAAAGAACGTTCCTTTGCGGCAAACCCTGAACAGCGGTGATCAGGTGGAGATCATCACTTCGAGCACACAGACTCCGAAAAGAGACTGGCTGAACTTCGTCACGACCTCCAAGGCGCGTACCAAGATCCGCCAGACCCTGAAGGAAATTGCGGCCAAGCAGACCCAGTTTGCCAAGGAAACCCTGGAACGCAAGTTCAAGAACCGCAAGCTGGAATACGATGAAGCCATTCTGATGAGACTCATCCGCAAGCTGGGCTACAAGAATGTCACCGACTTCTATCAGGGCATTGCCGACGAGACCATGGATGTCAACACCATCATCGACAAGTACCTGGAACTCCAGAAACGGGAAAGCGAGCAGCGGGACGAAATCACTTACCGAAGCGCCGAGGCCTACAACCTGCAACAGCCTGTGGAAGGCAAGGATTATTACAAGGACGATGTACTGGTGATCGACCAGAATCTGAAGGGACTTGACTTCACGCTGGCGCGCTGCTGCAACCCCATCTACGGCGACGAGGTATTCGGATTCGTCAGCATCTCGGGAGGAATCAAGATCCACCGCTGCGACTGCCCGAACGCCAAAGACATGAAGTCCAGATTCCCCTACCGCATCGTACGCGCCAAATGGGCCGGAAAGAGCCAGGGCAAACAATACCCCATCACCCTGCGCATCGTGGGACATGACGATATCGGTATCGTGACGAATATCACTTCCATCATCAATAAGGAGAGTGACATTCTGCTGCGGTCCATCAGCATCGATTCTCACGACGGACTTTTCTCGGGCATGCTGACCGTAATGGTAGACGATACGGGAAAACTGGAAGCACTGATCAAGAAGATCAAAACCGTAAAAGGAGTGAAACAGGTCAACAGAGGATAGTTATTCGTTAATAAACCTAATCAAGACAACCTAAATCGCACAAAAATCAGTACTTTTACAGCGGTTTAACTAAAAAGGACATAGCAATGAAAAAAATTTTTCTCAGCGCACTCCTGATTACACTGAGTGCACTATTCGTTTTTGCTCAGGGAACGGCTCTGATTAAATTTGAAAAGACGAGCCACAACTTCGGATCTTTCTCTGAAAGCAACCCGAAAGTTACCTGTACTTTCAAGTTTACCAATGCCGGTGACGGCCCGCTGGTGATCCACCAGGCCATTGCTTCCTGCGGATGCACCGTACCGCAATATCCGAAAGAACCCATCAAACCGGGAGAAAGCGGTATCATTACAGTAACTTACGACGGTGCAGGCAAGTTCCCCGGACACTTCCGCAAGACTATCACCCTGCGCACGAACAGCAAAGACGAAATCACCCGACTGGTCATTGAAGGAGACATGATGCCATCGGCTGACAAATAATACGGATCATCCCCCGGCCCCGAAAAGCCGGGGTTTTTTATGCCCGTAAAAACGTCGAATTCTTTTCATGAAAAGCCCGAGGGCTTTTCCCCTGAACGCCGAAACGTTTTTAAAAAACTCCGGCGGCTTCTGAAACAATTCCCCAAAGGTCCGGCAACCCCTTCCAGGGCATCCGGAACCAGGGAAAAAATCGTGCGGTCGATGAGCCGGAATCGTGCGGTCGTTGGGGCTGAATTATGCGGTCGTTGGAGCCGGATCGTGCGGTCGATTTTTCCCCTTCCTGCAAACCCTTCAGAACAGGCTCCTGCCCGCCTCCGTCTTCCCGGAGAAAAACCTCGCCGGAAGAGTATAAAAAAAGAGGATGCATCCCTCAGGACACATCCTCCAGTTTCTTTTACTGCAAGTGTGATGCAAGCAATCAAGCTTCAGCAGGAGCTTCAGCAGGAGCTTCTTCTGCGTTTGCAGCAGCCTCAGCTTCAGCTTTGGCAGCAGCTTCAGCAGCTTTCTTTTCAGCTACCTTCTGAGCGATTGTTTCATTTACTTTCTTTTCAGCTTCCAGACGTGCCTTCTCAGCAGCCTTCTTAGCTTCTGCGTCTTTTGCTCTCAAAGCGTCCAGACCAGCCTGTTTGTTTTCTTTCCAGGCATTGAAGCGAGCTTCAGCAGTAGCTTCATCGAATGCACCTTTAGCAACACCACCCAGCAAGTGTTTCTTCATGTAAACACCTTCGCGAGACAAGATGTTGCGTACAGTGTCAGTAGGCTGAGCACCTACCATCACCCAGTGCAATGCACGTTCAAAATTCAAATCTACTGTGGCAGGATTGGTATTCGGGTTGTAAGTACCAATTTTCTCAGTAAATCTACCATCACGTGGTGCTCTTGCATCTGCAATAACAATAGCATAGAACGCATATCCTTTGCGTCCGTTTCTCTGCAATCTGATTTTCGTTGCCATTTTCTTTTAAAATTTCTTTTTTAGTTTTTATTGATTTGAATTATGCCATCAACTCGTAATGGCGCGGCAAAGGTACGAATAATCTTTTATTCCACCAAGCTTTATCTTATAATTTACTGATTTCCCGCAACCATTTTTCCAGTTCGCCGGTCCATTGGCGCTTGTAGGGGAAGCTGTCGTTATATCCCCATCCGTGACCTCCGACAGGATAAACATGCAGACTGCTGGCCGGTACCTGATTGTTCACAAGCGCCTGAAAATAATTCAGACTGTTGGCAACAGAAACAGCCGTATCATCACTGCTGTGCATGATAAAGGCGGGCGGCGTCTGCGGTGTTACCTGAAGTTCATTGGAATATTCCCTGACCTTCTCGGCGGAAGGATTCTGCCCCAACAGATTGATGCGGGATCCGCGATGGTTTATTTTCGGGTCCATACTGATGACCGGATAAAAAAGAATCTGGAAATCAGGACGGGTTTCCGCATCAAAATGGGTAGCAGCCGTACTTGCCAGATGTCCGCCTGCCGAAGCACCCATCACGCCGACTTTCTTCACCTGCCAGTCATCCGCATGACTGCGCATGACACGGATAGCCTGATGTACATCGCTCAGAGGTACCTCATCATGTCCGTTGGGCATCCGGTAGCGGAGCACTGCATACGTGATCCCCTGGCTGTTGAACCAGGCGGCCATGTCTGTTCCCTCGTGGTGCATGGCCAGAATCGAATATCCTCCTCCCGGACAGGCTACGACGGACAGTCCGTTTCCTTTTTCAGCCGGATAGACATACAGGATAGCCTCCCGGGTATTCTTGGGATAATCCGGATCCGTCAGATCTTCCTGCAGGATGCCGTTGTCGTTAGGGGCACCATCAGGCCATAATTTAATCTCAATTGCTTTTTGGGCAAAGAGAGCGGCCGGAAGGAGAAACAAAAGGAAAAGCAATGACTTTTTCATACGGCAAATACTTTTCAGCGTTTATTTTTTCAGTTTCATGCTTGCTTTCACCAGATAAGTGATCAGCAGGATATAAGCCAGCAACGATACGATCTGACTCATCGGATTTGCCAGCCAGCTTTCGTTGATCAGATTGATTTCGCAGTAACGCATAATGGCACTTACCACGCCCATCAGAGCACCTCCGGCAATGAATCCGGAAGCCAGCAGGGTTCCTTTCTCACCACGTGCACTGTTCACTGCTTCGTCCTTGCTGCGGGTTGTGACATACCAGTTGACAGCACCGCCGACCAGCAACGGGAGGTTCAGCTCAAGAGGAATGAACATTCCCAGCGCAAAGGCCAGTGCAGGCACTCCGCAGAAAGTCAGGATCAGAGCAAGCAAGGCTCCGGCTCCATACAACAGCCAGGGCGCTCCCACTCCGTTCATCAGCGGATCAATCACAGCCGCCATGGCATTGGCCTGCGGGGCAGCCAACTGTCCGCTCGTAAAGCCGTATGATTCATTCAAAACCATAATCACACCGCCTACGGTAGCAGCCGATACCAGAGTTCCGAGGAACTTCCAGGTTTCCTGCTTCTTCGGAGTACTTCCCAGCCAGTAACCGATCTTCAGGTCGGTAATGAAACCTCCGGCCATGGAAAGAGCCGTACATACAACGCCTCCCATTACCAGGGCAGCCACCATTCCTGTCGCTCCGTTCAAGCCAACAGCAACCATGATAACCGATGCCAGAATCAGTGTCATCAGAGTCATTCCCGATACAGGATTGGTTCCCACAATGGCAATCGCATTGGCTGCGACCGTTGTGAACAGGAACGAAATACCTGCCACCAGCAGAATGGCTACCACTGTATGCAACACATTTCCCTGCATTACGTCGAAGTAGAAGAACAGCAGTACCAGCAACAGGGTAAAGATAGATCCGAAAGCGATGATCTTCATTGAAATGTCCTTCTGCGTACGTTCAGCCTTCGCTTCAACTTTCTTTCCACCCATTTCGCGGGCAGCAAGGCTCACCGCACTCTTGATGATTCCCCAGGAACGGACAATACCAATGATACCGGCCATCGCAATACCACCGATACCGATACTCTTGGCATATTCGGAGAAAATCTGTTCGGGTGACATGTCTTTTACGGCCACTGCAATCGAAGGATTCCATGCATTCAGCACCTGATCTCCCCAAAGCAGAGAGAAACCGGGAACAATGATCAGCCAGACAGCCAGTGAACCGGCACAGATGATGGCCGCATACTTCAGTCCGACAATGTATCCGAGCCCCAGTACGGCAGCACCCGTATTGATCTTGAAAACCAGTTTCAGCTTGTCAGCCAGGGTTTCTCCCCATCCGCAGACACGGCTCGTGAAGTTTTCATTCCACCAGCCGAAAGTTCCCACGATGAAGTCATACAGACCTCCTACAAGGCCCGCCATCAGCAGCGGTTTGGCCTGATCGCCTCCCTTCTCACCGGAAACAAGCACCTGAGTACTGGCCGTAGCTTCCGGGAAAGGATATTCACCATGTTTCTCACTTACGAAATATTTACGGAATGGAATCAGAAAAAGAATACCCAGCACACCGCCCAGCAGGGAGCTGATGAACATCTGCATAAAGTTGACCGTCATTTCGGGATACTTTTCCTGCAGGATATAAAGAGCAGGAAGCGTAAAGATGGCACCGGCTACAATTACGCCTGAGCAGGCACCGATGGACTGAATCATGACATTCTCTCCCAGTGCGCCTTTGCGCTTGGTGGCACTTGACACACCCACAGCAATAATGGCAATGGGAATGGCGGCTTCAAACACCTGTCCTACTTTCAGGCCCAGATAGGCCGCTGCTGCCGAGAAAATGACAGCCATCACAATACCCCAGCTTACAGACCAGAGGTTAACTTCCGGATAAGTTTTGTCGGGAGACATCAAAGGTTCATACTTTTCCCCCGGCTTCAGCGGCCGGAATGCGTTTTCAGGCAATCCAACCGGTTTTTCTTGTTCTTCTTTCATGCGCTTCTATAGTTTTTGATTAGTAATTTTCCTTTTATCGCGTCCAAAAGTACGAAAAATTAGGTCAGAAAAGGAATTTTTGACAAACAAAACGCACCAAAGCACACAGATCTTACGGATCCGTCTCCCTATACCTTATTATATATAGGAGCCAAAGCAGAGGCAATCTTTTCAGGAACATGCGGAAGAGAAGATAAAAAAAGAAGCTCACAAATCCTTCATTTGTGAGCTTCTTCGCTTTCAGATTCTCAGTTTTCACTGAACCTCAGCGGTGCGTACGGGACTAACGGAGTCTTTAATCAAAACTGATATTCAGATTGTTATACAAATCATCCAAGAAAAGCACCCAGCTCTGCACCTGCTTCAGTTCTATGTTTTTCCGATAGGAATTTGCTTTGTTCCAACGGGGTAAAGATAGGGATTTTTATTGAATCATCAAAAAATATGAATACAGATTAAGACAACGCAAATGAACAGGCATTAAAGAAAGAATATACATAAAATTTTCTATAGAGAATATGTATCTTATTTAGGTAATTATAAATACTAAAGTTTAGCATATACATCCCCATATATCTTTATTTCATCTTTAAATTTATATAACTGTTCAATCACTGCATTTCGACCGTGAAATCTTTTCTGTTGTCGCAATGATTGTATCTCTTTACAAGTCAAAATCTTTATTATTCTAACAAGATTATCTACATTCTCATTGTTTTCCACTGCATAATATAGAGCGTACTTCATAATTTTGACAATCTTACCCTTGTAAATAGCTATACACCTTTTTGAAAAAGGTACGCCTTCAATATAGTCCGTGGGAATATTACCAAATCCAACAAATGCTTCTATTCCATAAGTTTTAGATAACCTAGCAAGACTTTTGGAATTATTTTTATTAGAATTGCAGGAGAAACAAAAGAAAACCTTTTCTCTAAAAACATTAATATTATTAGCATCTATGAATACTTCTTTATCATAGAAATCCTTATTTTCTTGTGTCGCAGTGAAATCAACAGTCATTTCACCATATTTAGCACAAGCCCCATGGAGCTGAGTATCACCACCATGTCCCATAAAAAAAATGAAATGACTTTCCATAGATTGCTGGATACATCTATCATGGTCATCATCAGAAAAATGGACTTTATAACAATGCCATGCATCTCCAAGCATTCTTGTTTCAAAAGTATGAATACGATTAAGAAACGAAGTTGAACTACTCTTATCGAGAGGGTATATTGCAAACACTTTACTCATAATATTGTATTGCAGTAATATTTGCTATTATATGATCTGTAATACTTTTTTTTAACGCAATTGTTTTAGCACCTCTTGCAAGAAGTAATTCTCCAATTTCGCTAATTTTCTTATCAGAATAACCAGGTATTGAACATTTAAATTTTTCATTATCTATTGCGCGTAATGAATCTGCCAACCTTGCATCAATCGTCATATCAGGCTCTTTAACAATAAGTTTCTTAAAGTTTATTTCGAACTCCCCTTCACTACTCAAATAATTAATCTCGTTTTGAGCAAGTAATCTTAACATTTCGACTTGCTGCTCAAATCCAATAGCTCTCTTAGTGATAATATCATTGATTACGTCTTTTATTTGAGCAGAATACATAACTACTTGATTGCGATAATAAGGCAATAAATCATATAACATCGCTATTAAATCTATACCTTTAAGTTCATTATCTATAAGGTTATAGTCAGTTGCAAAAACATCTAAATGTGACAAGAATTTTATTGATTTTAATTTATCCTTTAATGTGTCTTTATCAAATTTCAAATCTCCATTTTCTTGTCTTATTGAACAGTCATTAGGATTTATCTCCTCATATATTAGCTGTATGCCATCTCTTTCAAGACTCTTACTTATTCTTTCAAGACGATCTTTTTGAGATTGTTCATCAATCAAAATCAAATGTCGCAATTCCATTATTTAAACAGTATTTTAAAGTGCATACCCTTATTATTAATAGGCGTGTCAATTTCTATGGATGCACGTAAAGATTTCAATGTTTCTTTTATTAAGTACATTCCAAAGCCTGTACCATTTCTACCAGATTTTGCAAAATCGAATATTTGATTCGGCTCTTGACTGAAAGAATCTATTAATCCATCACCATCATCGTAAATATCAAGTTGAAGAGAATTGTTTTGACGAGAACAATGCAACCAAATATTTTTAGCATGCCAGTCTTCTGAATTTTTTACAAAATTATCAATTAACAGTGCTAAATCAAGTTTACTGCCATAGACAGCAAACAACTCAATATCAGATAAAAAATGACATTTGACAGTACTTTTTATTTCTTCTGCTAAATACCCCTGAATAAATAGTGGTAAATTAATTTTCTGAGAATCAGATTGAGCTAAATCGCAACTAAGTATAAGATCTGTAGCAACTAATACCTTTTGAGAAAGTTTCTTAATATGAGATAATGACTCAAGAATCAAATAACTATTTTCTTTTCCAAACTCCCCTTTACTAACAAGTTGTATTAACTCATCAACCTTAGCGTTTATCCTACTATTATTATTTTTAACATGATGTATCAAAGCATCAGTATCAGGATTAGAAGCTTTCTTATAAAATTCAACCTTTAAACTCTCTAATTGTTTTTCTTTCTCTATTTGTTTTCGCTTACTTTCCTCTTCTTTAGCTCTTTTCTCTGCAATAAGACGAGCATTTTCAGCTTTAACTTTTTCATTTTCTGCACGTAATTTATCCAATTCAACTTGGCGTCTAAGCTCCTCTTCGGCTTTAGCTTTTGCTTCTGCGATACGACGTTCTTCTTCAGCTTTCAAAGCTTTAGCTTCAGCTTCAGACTGAAGACGCTTTGCTTCCTCAGCTTTTTTTTCTGCTTCAATTTTTTGTTGTGTTAATTCTTCAATTTGTCTTTTAGCATCTTTAATTTTACTAATAAGTTCTTTATTTCCTGTTCTTTCAGCTATTATCTCTAAATCAGAGATGAACTGTGGCTTAACATCTTCAGGTGAAAAACTAGATGATACTAAGTTTGCAAGTTCGGTATTGTAATAAAGGACCTCAACATTGTTGTCTGAGGATAAAGTTTTAATAAGGCGTACAAAATCAATTTTACTACCTAAACTTGAATCTATAACATATGATGGACTCTCTGAGTCTTTATCAATTCTTTGGAGCTCTTTTCGAGCAATATCTGCAATATGCTCATCTTTATAATATTCATTTCTCAAAAAGGATTCCCCCCATAAAACACCAACAACATATCTTTCAAGCCTTTTTTCACTTTGTTTAAACAATTCCAAAACTTGGCGAGACATAGGAGTATCCACCAATCCACTATCACGACTAGATACTTCCTTTAATTCACTAACATCTTCAACAAAAATGTCAACACGTCCCATTAGATCTCTACTACTAAGATATCTAGCCCGGCCTTGTTGAGCCCTAAAGTCTATTCCCCAACTATCATCACCTGTTTCTCCAAATGGAAGAATACGAAATCCATTTCTAAACAAAAAGACAGACCCATAATTGATTGGATCAACCCCCATCAATCTAGAGAAATTATATTTTGCTGCCCTATTTAAAAACGATAAAGATACAGTTCCATTCTTTATCAAGGGATATAAATTATTATGCTCTTTGATTCTATAAATATCAATTCCTCGGTCGGTCAAGGTTGTATAAACAACATCATCCTTAACTTTTACATCTATTTGAGTTGTTTTGAGCTTAAGGATTTCTGTAATACTATTCTTAAGAGGGCCGTTTACAAGCTCACGATCATAACTTATCCCTTCTTCCAGCAATTTAGCATCTCCTTCCTTTTCTCTTTCACAAACAAGATCAATTACAAAGTCATTTATTTCAGAATATGGATTAATTAATTTTTGCAAAGAACGTTTAAGCTCTAAAATGTGCTTTCTAGTCCATGGTGTTTCATCATCATGTAGATCTGTAATTTCAATAATAGTACCATGAGTATAGTTACTTGGAAAAACAACTGTAGAATTTAAAGAACGATGCTTCACATTTACATTTACAAATTCAATTTTTTGGTCTTCTTCAAATTTTGCCCAATCAACAAGAATTTGTTCTACTTGAGTCGCATCATTTGTTTTTGTAGTTATTGTTAGGAAACGCCCTAAACGGTCACAAGAAAATCGACCAATACCTTTTGCTCCAGCATAATATCGTTTAATTTTATCTCTATATGATTTTTGTTTTTCATCAACCAAATCTTCGGAACCATCTTTTTTAGCTGAAAAACCAAGAAAAAGCCATTTATTTATTAAATCAGAATAAGACATACCTTTACCATTATCGGCAATAGTGATTTTGTCTTCTGAAAAAGTGATGACAACATGGTTTGCATACGCATCGTATGAGTTCTTAACTAACTCAAAAATGGCAACATTATCACTTGTTATCAAATCTTTGCCTACAAGATCTTTTAAAGCAGAACTTATTTTGAATTGCAATGTATCTTCCATCACTATAACATTTCTTTTAAAACCAATCCAGCTTGTTGTGCAAATAATGGTGGAATGGCATTACCTACTTGGCTATATCTCGGTACTTCTATTTTTCTCATCTGTCCACCTGTCGTATATTTGCTTTTAAATTCATACCAATCCGGAAATGATTGAATTCTAGCACATTCACGAACGGTCATTATTCGGGGTTCTTGATAGTGCAGATAATCATCGGGCATATTTGTAATAGTAGGAGCGATAGATTGTGCATCCAACACTGTTAATCCCCTTTGATGTATACCCCATTTCTCTCGTTCCTTTCCATCAATTCTTTTATTTCGAATAGGATAATATGCTAATAACTTCTCGAAACAATGAACCTTTTCCTTACAATGATGGGCAAAGCTATGACTCTGAGGTATTATTCCCTGCACATTTTTACGCATATAAACCTGATATTCATTTGATGGGTTACCATATATACCTGATTTGAAACCTTTTCGATCAGGGGTATCAACTTCACCATTGCTGCGAAGCAAATCTGAAATAGCATCAGCAATTGAGGGATGCTTCGGCAGATTATTTTCTAAAAAAAATTGTTCTCGGTTCTTCCATAGCCTGGTTATAAACTGCCCAGCAGCATCTTTTTTCCCATTAAGGATACCCACTAATATAAAACGTTTACGACGCTGAGGGACACCAAATTGGGAAAAATCGATTACTTGAGGACAAACATCATATCCTAAGCCTTTTAGTTTCTCAATGACAATTGTAGAATATGGAATAGAACTTGGATTCTCCTTTTTATCAAATGCATAGGTAAAGCCTTTAACATTTTCAAATAAGAGAAGTTTAGGCATTACCATAGAAATAAAATTTATATATGCAAATACTAACTGATTCCTAATATCGTCCTTTACTCTGCGTCCAGCCATTGAAAATCCCTGACATGGAGGACCTCCCGCAACCAAATCAATTGTACCTCTCAAACTTTTAAGTTGTTCAGCATACAATTTATTTACTTCAAGAATATCTAAAGGCTGTTGAGGAAGCCAATCAGGCCAGTTAAAATGATTTTTATTTTCTATCAAATTATGGCAGAGAGTAGCATAAGCACAAGGATTTTTCTCAATCGCAAACACCCCACTCCACCCAGCCAAATAAAGACCGAGAGACAAACCTCCACATCCTGCGAAAAGATCAATAACCCTAAACTTATCCATTATCAAAATTACGCTTTATTACTATTAAAAATTCTAAGCTCCAGTATTCTTTACCTTGAGATATTAAACACCAATATATAAATTGTGATACAAAAATAACTGTTTTTATCGACAAATACAAGTATAATAAAATTATACTAGGACCCAGCCATACCGCTTTTCACAATTTCACACCATAAAATTTGTCCTTTTCCAGAAAGAAATCTATCTTTGGAAAATGAAACTAGAAAAGGAAATTCTAAAAGAAAACGATTTGACAAACATTGACAAACTCATGGATTCCCAGTTCGGTAAACCCGGAACACCTGAACGTGAAAGATTCCGTGAAGAAGCCCGTACTTATGTGAACGGACATACCAAAACTGCGGAATGTAGAAACTCCCAAAAGAAACGGAAATAACCGGTTTTTCCCGTCCGTTCCGGCGAGCCGGAGAACACTACCTCCGTAACGTCAAATTCTTCTCTGATGTAGATGGAAAGAGGTGGTTATTCGAAAAGTCCGCACTTAGCAGTCTGATGTATCTGATTGAATATTAATATCCTACAAGGTTCACTAGCAAATTATGTAAGAACTGAACCTATTTTTGTAAACAACACCGAACTATACAGATACAAACATCTGATTATAAACATATTACATACCATTCAATTACTCCTAGGCAGATTGGGGCTCTGGGTTCGGGCCCCAGGCGGATTTGAACCTCTCCCTATGACCCTAACAAATATCTGAAAATCACACATTTACTTTATTCCCTCTTATATAGCGTTTTATTCAAAACTATTAATAATCAAGATATTAAAGTCCATTCAAAACCATAATCTATGTCTTATCCATGTCCTATGCACCCATTTGTGATATGGACACAATTAATATTTATTTCTTATGAGACATAGTTTTTCCATCTACTTCTATCTGAAGCGTAGAAAGCTTCAAAAAGACAGTAAGTCAACAATCATGCTCCGAATCATAGTCAACAACAAGGCCGCAGATGTAAGCCTGAAAACGTCCATCCTGCAGGAGCATTGGGACAAGCAGAACAGGCGTGTTTCCGACATGAATCCAGAAGCACACGACATCAATACATACCTGGACAAAGTAAGTTCCACATTGCAGCATCATTACCGACAGGCCCAACTGGAAGGGAAACATCTTACAGCAAGCATGCTGAAACAACGCTTCATGGCCACAGAATCCAACCCGCCTTCCCTTTTGGAGATATTTGACAAACAGGTGAAAGATGCGGACAGGCTGGCACATGCCGGACAAATCAGCATGTCCCATTCCAACAGACATAAACTGGTCTACAGGCGGCTTGAAGAGTTCTGCAAGAAAATGGGCAGACAAGATATGCCACTAGAACAGTTCAACCGGCAGATGATACACGAACTGGAACTTTTCTTCAGGACTGACTGCAGGCTGTCAATCAATACGACAGCCAAGATGATGAGTATGGTCAGAAAAGGAATCCTATGGGCATACCGGTGCGGAATTATTCTGACCAATCCGTTCTCGACCTACCGAATAAAGAAGGAGGAAAGCCAGAAACAATACCTGAACAGGCAGGAAATAATAAGGATAATGAACAAGCGGCTGGATATTCCCAGACTAGCTTCCATCCGTGACATATTCATCTTCAGCTGCTTCACAGGCATCGCCTACTCAGACATCTGTCGGTTAAGAAAGGATCAAATCATTTCAGATTCTGACAAAAGCATGTATATCCATCTGTACAGGACCAAGACCAACCACCCCGCATTCATCCCTCTCCTTCCCCAAGCCAAGAAAATAGCAAGTTTTTACATAAGAAAAGGCGAATCGGAATACCTATTCCCGACCATCTCGAACCAGAAAAGTAACGCTTACCTTAAAGAGCTTGCCGACATCTGCCATATCAGAAAAAGGGTGACATTTCATGTAGCCAGGCACACGTTTGCCGTGACTGTCTGTCTGGAAAACGGGCTTCCGATAGAAACGCTTTCCAAAATGCTCGGACATACCAATCTGAAGGTCACACAAGCCTATGCCAGAATCACGTACAGGAAAGTCACGGAGGACATGAAGGTATTAAAGAACAAGCTGAAGGACTGGAAGTCGGAATCCGGTCCGATGAAATCTGATGACATTTAATGAAATCTGATGACAACAAGCTCCGGCGGTTTGCAGCGGCATGAGAATGCGGATATCTTTGTTTCAAACCAAAAAGAACATTTTATGGGAACAATCATTACCAAATCAGACAAGGAAGTGCTTCATTTCTTCGATGAAATGAAAAGGATATCGGACCTCATAGACCATTTGCAGGCGGACAATCGGCACTTATTGGACGGGGAAAACTACCTGACAGATACGGAACTGGCCGGAAAACTCAAGCTGAGCAAGCGTACGCTGCTGGACTACAGACGCTACGGCATATTGCCTTATTACCAGATAGGAGGAAAAATCCTATACCGGGAAAGCGATATCGTACGACTGCTGGAAAAGAACCGGAAAGAAGCGTTCTGACATCCAGTTCTATTTATGGGAAAGAGGGTGCACTTCAAAATGTACATTTTGATGCACCCTCATGTTGTTATAATATGTACTCAAGATGTACTTCAGTTAATTCTTACTTTATATAGTCTAGTTGTAATTTTGCGATTGGATATTGCTCCCCAAAGTGTGTCTGCTAAGTAGTAAAAAACACACTTGCATAACGACTCCCAGACACCTTTATATTGCTAACGCACCACTCCTCAACAAAGCCCATTTTTTCGTCCGGCATCATCACAAAATCAACGATTTTGATACAAGATAAAAAATTAAATTTGTACATCACTCCTAGGGTAAATTTACCTCGGACACACTTTATGAAACACTTCCCTGCAGCTTCAAGAAGATGGTGTAATAGTACCTGAATAACCGGAGGGGATAGATAATGTTAAAATATAAGCTACCTACAAATATCAATAAATCATGAACAATAGCACAGAACCAAAATCTGAAATAGAGGCCCAATCTGAAACAGTTCATGCTTCACAATAGGGTACACAACCTGAATCTATTGCACAATCCATAAATTATGAATTGTTTAGCATGCTATATAACAGGTTTCTCGTAGAATGGAGAATGCGACTTCGCTTATATAATATGGGGATTGCGACCACCCTAATGGCCATTTTCATTTTCTCCATAAGTCTCTGTATTCTTGGTATGATGCCTAGCCCTCTTGTCTTCAATCATATATTTTCCCTACTGCAATACAAATTCCTTGCAAAATTATCGGCCATACAAAAAAATTCTGTAATTTTAAATTCTGAGAACATAACAGTAATCGTTTAAATGTTATAATTGAGTACTATCGATTTAACACTTTTTGTTGTTATATTTCTAATTTTCAATGAAATATTTATTCGTTTATATCGAACTTACGTTAAATATAGAAATTATCAAATAAAGAGTTATGTGTGATTAACTAAAAAAGTCCACGCTGAAAGAATGTCTCAATTTAAAGAAAAAAAATGATAAATATCTAGATAATTTTAAAATCAAAAAGTTTCTATGATTTCTTCTGAAACAATAAAAAAACTGCACGAACTGAATTGTGAGGATGTGGCTAGAAGACTAGGATTGGAAGTCAATATGCATCAGGCTCATTGCTTTATGCATCAGGACAAAAGGCCCAGCCTTGCCTTTAAGAACAATTTATGGAAATGTTTTGCTTGCGATAAAGGTGGGGATGCTATCTCTCTGGTGGAAGAAAAATGTAATCTTTCGTTTGTAGAAGCGTGTACGTGGCTTTGCGAACAATACCATATTTACATGCCTTCAACTAACCTGAAAAACACAAAAAAGAGACCTAAACTCAGACACAGAAGAACTCTTGTTATCGACAGGGAAGAAAGTAGGCCTGATTTTGATGGTGACGTGGCTTCGGCCATCATAAACCTAGCTGATTTGGAAGCCAAAGGAAAGGAGTTTCTTTTTACGGAAAGGAAACTGTCGGCCCAAGTGGTGGAAAAGATGAAAATCAAATCGGTAGAAGATTCGACAGAAATGAAAGAGATTCTAATGAATACCTTTGGTGAAGAGCGTTTAATTAAATGTAAAATGTTAAGAAGAGACAACAACAAGATACAATTAACCATCAATATTCCTTCGTTACTGATACCGTATTTTGACAGAACAGGCAAACTGGTGGCTTTACAATCTCGCTACTTGGGCACAAACGAAAATATACCTCGGTTCAAAATGCTGTGCAATTCACGTAAACAGCTTTACAATATGGTTTTACTAGCTAAGTTGCAAGAAGGAAGCAAATTATATATAATGGAGGGAATTACTGACTGTCTGGCTATGCTATCGGCAGGATATCCTGCTGTTGCCATTCAAAGTGCAACGACTATTCCGGAAACGGAACTAGATAAATTATCTGGATTTGATTTGGTGATGGTCCATGATAATGATAAAGCAGGAGTAAGTGCTTTCTATCATTTGCACCGTAGCCTGCTTAGATACGGATGCCGTCTGAAATGTGCAACGATTCCTGCGCTGTTCAAGGATTATTCTGCATATTATCTATACTTAAAAAAATAAAAGGCGATGGAAAAAGATAATTTAGAAAGAAACGTCATTCAGCCTTCACTCAAAGAGTTTTCCAGAGAGATGCTGAGCCGGCTCATTGAAATCAGCTTTATCGAGCTAGAACAGGCTCCAGCTGAGGATGAGCCCCAAGCCAATGGAAATCCACAAGACGAAAAGGGATATACCAAATATGAATCCCGGTATCTAGCTCAGAAAGAATTGTTTTCACTGATGCTTTTTGATCCAATGCTGGAAGAACAGATTTCGATGAGGAAAAATGCGAACTTCGACTACATGACAGGACTGCACTTTTTCATTACGGCCAATAAGAATTTCCATTATAACTTTGGATTTTTTGAGCAGCAGATAGATTTTTTTGATCAGATTCTGAATGGTTGGTGTAGCTTTCTGGATCAGGTAGTGAGAGACGTAACCGCTCTACAGGGCTTTATAACGGAACAATGTGTAGAACTAGAATTTGATGGTATTTTACGCTTATTCTTATGTAAAGATACCATCATCAGTGCCTCTATCAATCTAGACAGTTTCAATACCATTTTTAAAAAACGAACAGGAAACTATCACTATCATTTTGGTCTGTACTTGTGTGAAAGAAATAACCAAAAAACTCAGCTTATGGTATCTGGTCAAGGTGACGGGAAAGGCAAAGAAAGTGGTTTATACCAAGCTGTTAATTGGTTTAACAACCTCGTTGAATCATTAGAAAAGAAATATAATGCAACATTAAAACAGAATTGACATGAGTCTATTTGATACTATCACGCACCGAAGGAACATTTACAAGGCTATTTATGCACTGGATTCCTACATCTGTGAACGAAATCTTCTATCGGTAGAGGATCTGAAGTGCTATTATCAGCTGAAGGATAAATTTGACTTTGACGGCACAATCAAGGATGTTATAGAGAAATGCCAGAAGAAACTTGAGAAGATACTGAACGAAGAAAATGATGATTTCTTTACCGTTTCAGTATACTATAAGATAAAGAAACTGAAAGATGAAAACAGCAAACAGTTAGTTACTTACAGACCATTACATACTGCAAGTCTGATTGATCAAATCTGCATGGCCGCCTTGCTGATCCCACTGATGTTTGATGACAGTAAAGGCGTGCGGAACAAGTCGGAGCTTTCAAGGATGATTCCACATAATTTTTTTGGTAATATGCCGAGTGAAAGTGTAGATAGTCTTTTTATGAATTGGACAGAAAAGTATCGGCAATATTCTAAAATTATCCAAGACAAGAGCCGGGAATATTTGAAGACGCGGGAATATGATACGGTAATCAACTTTGATTTGGCAGATTTCTTTCCTTCCATAGACCCGGCCAGGATGTATAATTTCATCCTGAATCTGTTAGTTCCTAAATATCCCGATAAGGACGACTTGAAAACCTTGAAGAAGGCCATTGTGAAACTGCTCTATTTCAAGATTCAGGAAGATTCTCTGAGGGGGTGGATGGATGTTTATTATCCGAATACGGACACGACGTCTTTTAAGGAGGTTTTCATGAACAGAGGAATTGCTCAGGGATTGCCTCAATCTTATTTCTTCGGGAATCTATGTATGATTGACATTGCGGATAAAATGGCATCAACCGAAGAGTTGAAACAAGCGGATGCTTATTTTTATGTAGACGATTCGGTTATCTTTGCCAAAGAGATTGACCAAAGGAATTTTGAAACTCTTATAACCAAGCAGAACAATATTATCAAGGAATCACCGGCCAAATGTGACAACCAGCCGGAGTTGAGTCAAGTTTACTTGGATTTTCAGAAAAAAATTGACTACCAAATAAAATTTCATGAAGACAAGAAAAGTACGATCTGTACCATTGAAGAGGCATTCAACGGAATGGAAGGACTTTTCCTGGTACAACGACCTGTCTCGATGGGAGGTTGGATATATGGAAATATTGATGAAGTAGATGAACATGTATCCCTGAAGAAACTTAATGCACTCCAAACGGTAGTAGAAAACCAACTTTTAAAGGTAAAAGAAGAACAGGAAAAGGACCCTAATAAAAAGCAATGGGGGGAAACCCGAATAAAATGGCTATCCAGATACTTGAAATATTTCATTTATCGGCAACGGAGATTGAAGCTTATCATCAATGGCCAGTTTGATGAGTCCATGAAAGCAGAGTTCTATGATCATTTCCATATCACAACATTGGGAATGGAAACAAATGAAAATCGGGATAAAGCAGTCAAAGAAATTTTTAATAAATTTGAGGAAGAAATCTTCCAGGCTGAAATAGGAATGTTTGCCAAGGCAATGACTTTCGATGATTTAAAGGAGTTCTGTCATAATATCCAATCATTTGATAAGATATTGGCAAGCTATAACTGTCCGAATGAGCGCAATTTTAAAGCGCTGTATTACTATAAGACTACGGAATTATTGGAACAAACCCATTTTCTGCAACAAACAGATAGCTATGCTTCCTTAAAGCAATTACTTTTACTCACTTTCCCTTTTCAAAATATAGAGGTGTTCTTGGATGCAATCTATCAGAACCGTACTGTAAACGAAAAAGGTTTTTGGGGGAAACAAACATTCCTTTCAGGAGATAAGGAGGAAAGGAAGAAAGAAGAAAAGAATGAATATTGGATTGAATTACCTGATTGGGTGGATTTTATCTTTAACAATTCCTCGGAGTTCAAACGGAAAATACTTAACTGCTGTTTTTCGCTGGCTTGCAGGATCAGGGTTGAAGATAGCCTGACTATCTTACATACGGATTTGAAACCGGTAAAATATTATGAATTACGTATTTTATCCATTCTAAGGAATCGAAAATGCAACTGTGAGGATTTCTTTCACTTCCTACAGCACTTAGATTATAAGGACGTGAATGAAAAGATGGAAATTGACGTGGGTATCTTAGAAGCTTTGACTATTTTCAGGCAACGAGTACAAGATCCGATGAAAATAGACCGGCTCATCCAGACGCATCGGCTTGTGAAAAGTTTGTGGCATAATGGTTCTAAGTTTCTGAACGCTTACACGCTTCACAACCATGAGCATGCCATTAATCTGATTAAGAATGTGGTGAGAATGGTCAACAACATTGATTTTTTAAACATAAAATCAACGGATTATTTCTTGTTATTCCAGACTTGTTATCTGCATGACATCAGTATGGTGATTCATCCGAATATAGCGTCTTTCAATGAATCAAATCCGGATTCAGAAGTGTTAATCAGTCAATGGATGGATGAAATGTTAAAGATAGAGAATGATGTCACTAGGACTTTTAAAGAAGGCCATTTTTCTCTAGCAGAAATATTTCAATTACGGAAAAAAATCGGTAGATTGCAAGTAGAAGCTTTTCAGAAGGTTTTCAATTTTTTTGAGAACAAGGTCAGAAGTACCCATCCGCAAGACAGCGCTAAATACATCCGAAGTTGGCAGAAAGGAATCTTGTCTCATCTTTCAGAAGTTGAAGCTGATACGATTGCAAAAGTTTCAGAAAGTCATGGTTGGGATAGCATACACGTGTATAGCCTGAAGTCTGAGGCAAAGGAAGAGTTGGTCAGTATTAAATATATGATGATTCTTATACGTATGGCTGACTTGTTGGATCTGGCAAATGATAGAATAGACTACTATCTTCTGAAGCAGAACCGGTCTCAAATGAGCCTTCTTTCCCGGTTTCACTGGATTTCGCATCTCATATCGGACGGATATAAATTGGATGTCGAGTTTAATCCGATAAAAGGTGTTCCATTGGACGAACACCCGATTGAGGAAAATATTTATGTGGACATCTTCTTGAATACTGAAATTATGGCTGCGATGGCTGTAAATGAAGAACCTTGCTTGAATATCCGTGCCACTAAAGGACTATGTAACAGCAGCAGCAATCCTCTAAAAAAAGAAGGCACACAGCAGGAGTGTATCCAATATGAATTATTTAAAGACAACAGAAGGTGTAATTCGGACTTGGTCCGAATTGACGGAACAGGTAAGAAATGCCCTTTCTTATGTATCTGGATACAAAAAAAACATGAATGGTTGTTTGCAGAACTGGCTGAACTGAAGTATTATCTTAACTCTGTAAATTCGAACCTCATCAAATCGGATATTAAAGTCAGATTCTTTTATTCTAACCTTCAACCTTTTGATTCGGAATTCTATGATGATATCAGGTCTTATCTACAAAAGTCATGAAGCTAGATGAATGTGTAGAGCTGTTCGGATTTTCGCTACCAAATGGCTTCATATAAACGGGTATACTGCTATTTGGGTTTATATCGACTGCTAGATGATGTGTGAGCATCAGCAAATCACTCACTGGCTGGTTAGAAGCCTGATTTGAGTACCCAGACTATATCTAATATTCACATTAGACAGGCATATTGAACCGAATGTTCTGACGGTGATGCTACTGGTTAGTTTTTGCTTCTATAGGTTCAGGGCTTGCCAAAAGGATCATTATTTCAGTACAAACCGCGTCTTAGTGGTACTCATTCTTGTCAATTATGTCTGCTTGAGCTGAATCGAAAAGAAGCGTTCTCACATCCAGTTCCGTTTATGGGAAAGAGGGTGTTGCAAAACTAAGTATTAAATTCAAAAAACTTATAAATTGAAACTTGGCAATAAAGAATCAATGTAAAACAGCTTATGTATATACATTATTTTCTGATTTTACTGCGATTTTTAATATGTGATGTTTCAATCTGTAACTTTTTAAAATACTCGTTTGAGTTTTGCAACACCCTCTTTCACTTTTTATCAGGGTATTGCGTATGTCCGCTTCATGTTTTTCAGGAATTTCTCTCCTGAGCCTGCATATAATGGCGCAACATATAGTCGGAAGAATAGCCGAGCATTTCCCTGACGTGTTCTTTGGGAATCCGGTTGGCCAGGGTGACTGTCGCAGCGAACGTATTGCGGGCCATCTGGGTGGTCAGACGCTTGGAAATCCGACATAGTACCGAAACCTCTTTCAGGTATTCATTCATTTTCTGGACTGACGGGACAGGAAAACACAGACCTTCCGGATTCATCGGATTCCAGCCTCTGTATTTCTCCAGCAGGACCATTGCCGGTTTAAGAAGAGGAACACGGCTTATACAGTTGTCTCCAGCCTCCCCTCCTTCAGCACGTGTCCTGCAAATCCACAGTGTTCCTTCGTCATCCCTGAACAGGTGCGACGGACAAAGGGTGCTTATCCCCTGATAGGAAAGTCCGGTGAGAGCGCAGAAGACGAACACATCCTTCACCCGTTCCAAACGTCCGGCCGGCATATCCGTTTCCATCACTGTTCTCAGTTCATCCCAGCCCAGAAAAGACGGAGAAGTCTCCTCCTTCACGCACAGCCGTCCCAGTTCTTTCAAGCACCTGCCATCCTCCATCCACCCCTTCTGCTGGGCCACCTTGAGAACTTTACGGAAACACTCCAAATATTTAGCCGCCGTATTCCAGACCAGCCCGCGGGTTTCCTTCAAATACCTTTCAAATGCCGTGATGAACTTCCTGTCCAGTTCGGAGAACGCGATATCTTCCTTATTGTAAACATTCCGTATGACGGTCTCTACCAATCCGCAGCATCTGTTATAACGTGCCAGCGTGGCAGGATGCAAATCCCCGGGAGAAGCCGCCCATCCGTCTATGCATTCCTTCATGGCCTTCAGAACCTGATGCCGTCCTTCTCTGGCATACAGAATATCCAGGATTTTCCTCGGAGTCAGTTTTTCCCCGTCATACACGGAATTCCTGTGAATGACATATATTCTGTCCCTCAGCGTCTCAAGGTACATGTTCAGTTCCCTCGAACTTCGGTCTTTTCCTTTGCTACGCATCTTTGCATTGTCCCATAACTCCACCGATATAGAGCGCTGGATACGGATTTCATCCCGCTGCCCGTTAATTGTCACCCGAAGAACGACCGGTGCTTCACCGTTCTTCAACAACTTGTTCTTCAAGATAAAGAACATTACATTCAGTGTGTTTCCTTTCATACGTTTTGTTTTGGTACAAACTTAGTAAATACACTGATATACAACACTATGCAAAATTGCGCAATATAGTGAAGTATAATACATGCCTTTCCTGAACACGGCTGTACTTTCCGGATTCAACGACCGGATATTTTTGAAAGACCGGTTCCTGCAACAGACAACATGAGACATCTGATGACTTGTGATGCCATCTGATGACATGATATTGGCCGGTCGGCCCATACCGTCTATCTTTGCCTCAAACCAAACAACTACACTTTATGGAAATCATAAACATTGAAGCCGGTACTTTCAGAGAAATGGTAATGTCCATCCAACTGCTGAAAGAAAAACTGGAAAACCTTAAAGGCAATCAAACCTCAAAAAGTCTGGATGACTGGATGGACAATCAGGAAGTATGCATGGCACTGAACATATCACAGAGAACATTGCAAGCCATGAGAAGCAACGGTACCTTGCCCTTCTCCCAGATTGACCGGAAAACCTATTATCGGAGACAGGATATCATCAGACTGATTGAAAAAGGGAAGAAAAGATAATCCCGACAAAAGCGAGGCCAATCCATACAAGCAAACAACTCTTCATTATGTAAAAGGCTATACCTCACTGTGTGTTGTGAAGTATAGCCTTTTCTGATTATCCGAAGACCCGGGCGACATCCTGCATGTCCTTCATGATACTGTTGTCCAGCACACGGGCATAATGCTGTGTCATGCGGGTTGAAGAATGGCCGAGCATCTTCGACACATTCTGCAGGGCGACATCATTGGCAAGGGTAACAGTCGTCGCGAACGTGTGCCTAGCCACATGGACGGTCAGCCGCTTGTTCACCCGACACAGGGTGGCAATCTCTTTCAGGAATTCGTTCATCTTCTGATTCGACGGAATCGGGAAACAGGGACCTTCAGGATCTTCTGGGTTCCAGTTCTTGTATTTCTCCAGAATGACAAGAGCAGGTTCCAAAAGCGGTACATTGCAAGTACAGCTTTCCTTATGAGTGGTTATCTTCACGCGGGCCTTGTGTATCCACAGTTTCCCCTCATTATCCTTATAAAGATGTGCCGGGCACAAGGTCTTCACATCAATATACGACAGGCCGGTCAGACAA
>ULMO01001852.1_pt1 | contig 29424 bp, 24 predicted proteins | sample 1951691 | NCBI WGS metagenome assembly ULMO01 (sample SAMEA4835554, study PRJEB28245) | human gut metagenome | biome: gut microbiome; material: fecal sample | place: Denmark | collected 2008 | reverse complement strand
GGAGCACACGAAAAGCCTCATCAGTCTTTCGGGACCAGCCAGTAAGGGATTGCGTAATAAGGTGTTTCCCCGTCCAGCTTCAGCCTCAATTTTCCCTTTTTCAAGGTTACCTCCTTCTGGAATTTCAGCCCGTCTAAGGTCACCAGATATAATTTAGCCTTTTCAACATTTCCCCAGTTATATGGAACATCAAACTGAGTATCTGAACAATCATTTTCACTATACAGCAAGACTCCCCTGTCATTTCTCCAAACAGCCGGCATACACAAGGTATTCTTCTGACGGAAGACACGGTCATACTGCGTGACCGTACTGTCTTTCAAGGAAACGACCACTCCTTCAGAGAACCAGGCCATCCGGTTCTTACCTTCGCCTGAAACAGAATCCCGGTCCAAACGATTCAGGAAAAAGTATTGAGGAACTTTCAACATGAAATCCTTTACAAGGTTTTTCTCCCACTTCCGAGGATCTGTTCCCAGCCAGACAGGTTCCCCATAGCAAGACGTTCCAAACAGGAATCCCAAATCATGATCACTGCTCTTGATATCCGGATTGATTCCTGTTCCGGTATAGACAGTAGCCGGATATTTCAGATAATCCGCCTGATTGAAGCCATTGAAATGCCAGGCATAAGGGACATAGCCGATCATATAGTCCATTACCCATTCACTGGTAATATCCATCCCCTTGGATTTCCAGTATAATGCAGCTTTCTGCTGATACAAGGCTTCACAGATCACCGTTTCATTATGCCCTTCACTGGGACGGGCAATCCAGGCATCACTGTGTATGGTACCGGCTTCCTTCAATTCCGGAATCAATGCCAGCAGTTTATCTATACGCATCTGTGTATAACCGGCTTCCCATTCCCGCTGATAATTTATCTGATAAGCTTTCCGGTTGTTATATTCACCAATCACTTTCAGAGAGCCATCTGCATTTTTAGAAATCAGGTCGTGCTCCACATATTCATTCCATAAAGGGCTGTCATCATAAGCATCTGTCATATTGATATGCAGACTCACCGTTGTATGGTATTTACGGGCTTCCCTCATCAACCAGCGAAGACTCTCAAGGGCTGTCTGGTCGCAATCCCGTTTCAGTAATGGATTGGCATCAAAAAATGCAGGATACTTGTCATCATGTCCGTTGTACTGCCAGCCTACCAGATAAACCACCTTCGGTATACCCAAAGACAAATTATCAGTTGCCCGAATGACATCCAAAGCCTGTTCAAAAGTCAAATTGACAATACAGCCACCTTTCGGATCGGGTTTCGACAAGAACATTTTGGACACCCAGGTCTGAGAATAATCATAATTAAAGGCCTTGACCGACTCCAGACATCCCCAGCAAATCAACAATAAGAGGCAGCAAATCTTTTTCATAACTGTATTACATCTTTTTTAATATTCAACTTTCTCATTCGTACAATCCACTACATTTACAGGATTCTCACCTTTTTTCATCTCATAATAGTTGTTACGGATAACCAGTCCGTCCACCCCTTTGGCATAAATTGCAGAAACCGAAGGATCAGCAGACTCGAAAATATTCTCTTCAATCACGATATGCTTATGTACGGCACCTTCATATTTCCGATATTCCGGAGAAATCAGAATAACCGGATCTCCACACTGAAGGAACGTATTCTTACGGATTGTAAGATTATACACCGGTCCTGACTCGTACCAGCTCATAGCATCATCGGCCACAAGAATCGCACTCATCTGCATCCCATAAAAGAAATTATTCTCTATCAGAGATTTTTTCCGGGTAGAAAGTAAAATACCACGGGTGGGTATTCTGGAAAAACGGTTACCGATAATCTCAACTTCCGGAGTCCATGTCGTATTTTCAATGACAACATCAGAAAGACTGCTCACGGTTGCCGGAACTACCTTATTCAAGGAAACAATCATTTCACGAGGATTTACCAACTGTGCTTTGACTATACGGCCCTCCCATACCTTACACAAAGTCTCAGCATTCACCAGTTCCACCTCATCTCCTTTATCAAAAGCTTCAAAGCCGTAAGTCTGAGGATGCATAAAACGTATTTTCAGAGTCTTTGCATCCAAATACTCCATCACCCTCAAATGAGTTCCATGTACATTGATGGGATCATCGTGTGCTCCGGAAAAATTACAGTTCACCACCCGGACCTTACCTTTACATCCGGAAACATGAACAAAATCGGCAAAGCCGGCATTGGTCCTGCCTGATCCCGGCTTGGGCATAAAATTGCAATGCTCCAAAGCTACCCCATCCGTATATTGACTGATGACACCAAAATTTCCCAAATAATAGAAATTGACATTCTCCAGGCGTACATTCTCTGAACGGTTGATAAACCCGCAAACCTCATCACGGATGGCATCACGCATCTGGAAGACAAGGCCGCACTGTGCCTGAGGTTTCTTATCATATTGAAGATAAAGCAGATTCGGACGCAATTCTACAGCCTTCTTCAGTCCATCCATAGGGCTCCATGAGCGCCAGGTTATGTCTTTCACCGGATCATACGATTGTGCAATTCCCCGGCTAAACTCCCATCCGTCTCCGTACCAGGTCAATTTTCCGTCTTCGATTTTATAACGTGACGCAGGATGAACTTCCACCAGCATGTAATCATCCCCTACCTCTTTCACTTTACACTCTGTCTGAGTCGGGTTGCTGTTATCTATATTCAGATTCTTAAGAAGGATATTTTTGCAATGATCTACCACAAACGAAGTCATTTCTCCAGTGAGCAAAATTGTAGATCCACAGCCATCAATCGTTACATTCTCCAGATCCTTCAGCAACAAAGCAATATGCTTTACCGGATTGGGATTCTCCGATTCTGAAGTTGTATTGGATACATAATACAGTTTCTCCTGGGATTCGGAACGGCTAAAATCATAGACACCCGGATGCAACTTGATGACAACCGGCTTTCCCTTATACAAAGAAGCTTTTTCAATGGACGCAATCATATTCTGATTGTCGTTTCCAGGCTGGGGGGAAACCTCCACAACTACAGGTGATGCCCACAGGCCGCAATACCCCACCAACGATATAATCAAACATATAATTCTATTCATATCTTTTATAATCCAGAGTAAAATTCTGTTCCCTCATCATTTTTTTAATCTCACTTTAGCTATCTCCCGGAACAATTCAAGCGATTCTTCCGGCATCCGGGCCTTTTCCTTCCACTCGGAAGAACCATAGACTCCCACTTCTGTCAAATCAAACGGTTTAAAATGAATTTTTCGTACAGCTTTCATGGAAGCAAAACGGAAGTCATCATTCACCGCATCCTTAAAACCAGGATCCATTTCCACCGAATGTCTTTCTTTCAGCTTCTTCCATTCACTGAATGAATGTTTGCCAAATTGAGGACTTCCGTTCAAATGCCAGTACAGATTATAATCCATATCAATTTTACCGTTTTCCCATGGACCGGCCAAAGTTTCTCCCTTATCCTGAAGAATGATATTATGCTTGAATGAGAACGACTGATGATCTTCCACGCGGGTGTACTGCACCTGATAATAATGTCCAAAAGCAAAAATATTGTTCTCTATTTTATTTTCCTTGCCATAATGCTGGTGGAAACCGCCGCTTTTACAACGATATACCAGATTGGAACTCATTTCCACTCCGGTAGAACCTTCATCTGTATATAATCCCCAGCCTCCGTAATCATAAGACAACACATCATGAATCATATTATGAACAATGCGCGTTCCATGCGATTCTCCCAGGGTATATACAGCTCCCATGTCAGAAAGTTCTCCCCAGCCAATATGATGGATATGATTATAAGCCACCAGATTTCTCACAGCCTGACTAATGAGGGGCGTTTGCGCAAAATCAACCGTTCCGTCTTTCATCAGTACATTTGTCCAGACAGCATCGGAATTGTTATATCCCCAGACCCAGCCAACAGATACTCCAGAATATCTTAAATCTGATATTTCATTGTGAGTAATCCGATTGTCCGAAGCATGAAAGACGGCAACTCCCACTCCACAAGGAAGCTCGCTCCCGGCATGGGTTATAATGGAATTATTAACCACATTCCGTTTACAGACCAATGTAGAATCGTTTATATACCAGGGGGATCCTATCTTTACACCTCCTGCACCGAGATCAGCCAGATAACAGTGATCTATCACATTATCCGAACACGCAGTCTTGAGCCAGACAGCATATCCTCCGGTGTGAAGCATTTCACAATTGACAAAACGAATGTTTTTCACATACTCCAGCTCAACAGCCGCTTCCACTGTGGCAGCCGCCTGCATCGGCTCGTTGCCAAATTTAGGCATACTGTATGCAGCATACTGAAAAGAAAGGTTTTCAAACCTGATATCCTTCAGCAAAGTTTCCCTGTTTCCCTTTGCAATGATCCACTGATGCAGGGTCGGTGCAAAGCACTCTGCCACGGACAGGTCTTCGCCTTCCCGCGGAATATAATAGACATATCCTTCCGATTTATCCAGGAACCACTCTCCCGGCTTATCCAAAGCCGCCTTATATCCATACATGATATAACGGGAGCCTTGCGATATGGGATTCCAGGGCTTCATTCCTCCCCCATGAAAATAAACAAATCCAGAATCAGGACAGGCATATGCCACTTCTTTCTGGGTTATATCCCATTTATGGTAGAACCGGAAACGGACATCAGAAAGTTCTTCAGCAGACAAACCGGACAATGAACTCAGATCCTGTTTATCCAGCTTGATTTTCTGAGTCGCATAATTGGCAGAGCGAACGCCGGATACATAAGGATACTCCTCATATCCTTTCACATAAAACCAGTCTTTATCCGGAGTCCGTGCCAGCTGTGCACGTTTTCCATTGACAAAAAACTGTTCAAAAGAATACCCATAAAGTTTCACTTCCGGTATGTACGCCCGATACATACGATCTCCGCACTTTTCCCATTGCTGAATCCTGATTGCTCCCAGGAAGCGGGGCATATTGTCTTTGTTGCCTCTTACAACGACCGGACAAGTCACTTTTGCAGACAGATCCAACGGTTTATCCAAAAGATAGTCTCCGGAAGCTACCTGGATAAAAAGTGTGTCCGGACACTTTTGATTCTCTTCCAGAGCTCTGTGCAGACTCTTAAAAGGTTTATGCTGTTCTCCCGTCCATGAATCATTGCCTGAAGGGGAAACATAAACAGTCTTCTGTGCAGAAGTATACAAAGATACGCTTGCAAATATGGCTATCAACCATGCGTTTTTCATAACAAATTATATTTTAATGATACCTTTTCTCTTTATATGTCATTCAAAATTCACCGGGACAAGCGTAATGGAAGACACTTCCACATCACCTCCCTCCAGCTGGTTTACCGTAATCGTATGAGTTCCTGCTTTTTCAAAGGAAATCCATCCTATCTGACGGTCACAAAAAATATCCGATACACCCTGTTGGTTCTGTATCGCACGTCCTTCATCTGTTTCCGCTTTCCAGACAACACGCCCTTTGCCTCTGGCCTTTATATCCAAATGATAAACTCCCGGCTTACTGACAGCAACGGTCCAGGTCAGTTTTCCCCCCTGATTCAAATGTCCGGCACAATAAACATGCTTCCATTCACCGAACTTCTCCATCCAGCTGGATTTATAGATACTGCAAGACTCTGCCACAGCAAATTTGACCGACAGATCCTTTATTCCTGTTTCCGGGTCCACAGCCAGAGTGGAATCCACCGAAACACCGGAACCTTCCACAGAAAGCTCTATCACACTCACGAACGGGTCAGGCTGTTGATATGGCACATGCAAGACTGTCCATCCATTGTCCTTGTTACAGCGGATACGACGTTTGCTTCCATCAGCCTGCAGAACAACGGCACTCTTCACCTCATTCTTAAGTCCGGGCAAGTAAAGTTCTCCGGATCGCGGCCATTCATACACACAGAGATAAAGTTTACCCTGGCTATACACAACATCCCCCCACGGCAACGCATGCTTCCACGGAGATGCGCCCGCTCCATAAATGACCTGAGGATACCGGGTAATCCATTTTCCTGAAGACTGCAAGGTTTCTGATACCATCTCCGGAATATTTCCCATACCATCCAGCCCCACATTCAACATATAGGTACCTCCTCTCGCCACGGTTGATATCAGATTCTTCAGGATCTGCTTGGGCGACTTCCAGTTCTGATCATACCAGGCATATCCCCATGCATCATTCGTGACGTCCACACTTTCCCACATGCCATCAATATTTTCCAAAGGCACTTCCATATCTCCCAGAGTCATATAATCACCCAGGTTATATCCGACACGGCCTGAGACCAAAGCTTTGGGCTGATTCGTGCGTACAACGTCAACCAGTTTCTGCGCATATTTCTGAGGAATACTTCCCGGAGTATCAAACCATACCAGCTCTATATCTCCATAATTGCTCGTGATCTCTTCCACCTGAGGAAGACATTTCTCGCGAAAATAATCATCAAAAGTCTTTGGATTCCCCTCAGCGTCCACTTTGGGCGCCCCGGACGCACCGGGAGTGGTCCAGTCCTGATTGTGTGAATAATAAAATCCGAATCCCAATCCATACTTCCTGCAAGCCTCAGCAAGTTCTTTCATCGGATCTCTTTTAAAAGGAGTTGCATCAACAATGTTGAATTTATCGCAGGCAGAATGATACATGGCAAATCCGTCATGATGCTTACTGGTAATAATGATATATTTCATACCCGCAGCTTTGGCCAGCAAAGCAACTTTCTCAGCATCAAAATTCACCGGATTAAAAGTTCTGGCAGTGGCTTTGTATTCATTTTTATCGGCATTTGCCATATTGATATCCATCAGCCATTCACCTATGCCATAATAGGTCTTGCCATTCCATACATTTCCCAACTGCGAATAAAGTCCCCAGTGTATAAACATGGCATAGTTTCCCCATTCAAACAAATGCCCCCGTTCATTTCCTGCCGTTATTTCTTTCGCCTGCTGGCCTTCTCCCCACATTTTGTTCATTTCTTCCTGAGCAAACAAAGGCATAGTTCCCAGGAAAAGGAGAGAACAACCAGAAATGATCCTTTTTAATTTTCTTCGGTCAGTTATCTCATAAATCCATCCCATAATAAAAGATATTAAGTTTAAGCTTCAAATTCAGTAAACCCCAAAATCATTGATAACAATGAAATATTTACCCCACGGGCAAAGGTATAAAATTCCAATGAGGTAATACAACGTAAGAATCAAAAAAAGGCATAAAACTCATAGGGGTTTCTTTCAGGGTCTGCGTTATATTGGCAGAAACAGACTTAGCCAAGCATACTCCAGACGGAAAGTGAAGAGTTGAACTTTCCTGCCGGCAAAAGCTCTGATAAAATAAGAAAGCTTCCGGACCAGAAAACAACTCAGAAGTATTTTAAACACTAAAAAAGAAAAAGTTATGAAATTCAAATTGATCGCATTATCTTTGTGTATGATTGCAAGTGCCAACGTAGTAAAAGGACAGGAATATGGAAAGGGTGTTTCCACAACAGAAAACAAGCACGAGATCCGTCTGTCTGTCAGTGACGGATTAACCCTCGGTTCTGCAGACATACTCGGCATAGGCTTGTCGGATGCCATCACAGGAAGCAAACGGACCAACCAGAGCAATTCCATGGTATACGGGATCGGTTACCGGTATGATTCCGTACACTGGCACCGGAACTGTCTTCCGTACGGTTCCATCAGCTTTAAGTTCTGAATATACTTCCGAAATCTGACAGTTTTACTGTCCAGAGCGGGTATTTGTGTAAAAATTTTCCCTTTACTACAAGACTTTGGTTATAAATTGTTACTTTTGGGACCTGAATCTAAAAATTTACATATTATGATTACATTTACCCTTTGCCTGCTGGCACTGATCATCGGATACTTCACTTACGGAAAACTGGTGGAACGTATCTTCAAACCAGACAACCGCCAGACTCCCGCTTTAGTTCATCCAGACGGAGTAGATTACATGGTTCTTCCTACATGGAAGATCTTTATGATCCAGTTTCTCAACATAGCAGGAGTAGGTCCTATCTTCGGAGCCATTATGGGTGCTATGTTCGGAACAGCTTCCTACCTGTGGATTGTTCTGGGTTCCATATTTGCCGGTGCGGTACACGACTATTTTTCGGGGATGCTCTCACTGAGAAATGACGGAGAAAGCCTGCCGGAAATAGTAGGCCGTTACCTGGGAAAATCCACCAAACAGATCATGCGAGCCTTCACGGTCATTCTGATGATGCTGGTCGGTGCCGTGTTTGTTGCCTCACCGGCAGGACTTCTGGCAAAGCTTACTCCGGAATCACTGGACGTAACCTTCTGGATTATCGTCATTTTCGTCTATTATATTCTGGCCACTCTTCTGCCCATTGACAAAATTATCGGAAAAGTATATCCCTTATTTGCCATTGCCCTGATCTTTATGGCACTGGGATTATTAACCATGCTTTATGTGAACGCACCCGAATTGCCGGAATTATGGGATACCCTGGAAAATACGCATCCTCATGCGGAAACAACCCCCATCTTCCCGATGATGTTCATCACAATTGCCTGTGGAGCCATTTCCGGTTTTCATGCAACTCAAAGCCCGTTGATGGCACGCTGCATGCGCAGTGAACGTCATGGACGTCCTATCTTCTACGGAGCAATGATCACGGAAGGCATCGTAGCCCTGATCTGGGCCACTGTAGCTACCTATTTCTTCCATGAAAACGGTATGGGCATCAGCGATGCTTCTGTCGTTGTGTTTGATATCAGCAAAGAATGGTTAGGTACAGTCGGAAGTATTCTGGCCATCCTGGGAGTTGTTGCCGCACCGATCACAAGTGGAGACACCGCTTTCCGCTCTGCCCGCCTGATCGTTGCAGATTTTCTGAACTTTGAGCAGAAATCCATGAAGAGCCGCCTGTATATCTGCGTGCCCATGTTCTTCCTTGCCAGCGGATTACTTCTGTACAGCTTACGGGATGCCGACGGATTTCAGGTCATCTGGCGATATTTTGCATGGGCCAATCAGACCCTGGCCGTATTCACCCTGTGGACAATAACCGTATGGCTGGTACAGGAAAAGAAAGGATATTCCTTCCTGGTCACCTTCCTGCCCGCCCTTTTTATGACGACTGTCTGTGCAACCTATATCTGCATTGCTCCGGAAGGTTTCGGAATCGGTAAAAACCTGATTCCCATCCTCTCACCCGTCTTTCTGATCATAGCAGCATTATGGTTCTATTTCTGGTATACCCGACACAAGGCCCATTCCTGAATCCGGCATTGGAGTAAAATGGCTTCCGACAACATCTTTTAAATATGGCAACAGCCATCTTTTGAAAAAGATCCCCTATTTTTACGTCCTGAAAAGCCATACATTTTATTAACCCCAGGATTTCATGAGTCAGAAAACACTGAAATCTCTTTAAACCAATTATTTATATATAAAAGATTACTCCTTTCCGGATTGGCTCTTACCACACTCGCTTCGTATGGAACCGAATCTGCAGCTCCCGCCAAAGACAAACCGAACATCATTATGTTTCTGGTTGACGACATGGGATGGCAAGATACCTCAGTTCCTTTCTACAACAATCAGACCAGCAATCTGAACACCCGCTTCCAGACTCCCAATATGGAAAGACTGGCCAGGATGGGGGTGAAATTTACGGAAGCCTATGCCTGCGCCATATCTTCTCCAACCCGATGCAGTCTGATGTCCGGAATGAATGCTTCGCGTCACAGAGTAACGAACTGGACCCTGGAACTCAACCAGCAAACAGATGCTACAAGCGATGTCATATCTCTGCCTTCATGGAATTATAACGGCATCCAGCCGGAAGGGGCAGACAGCATCAGCAATGCAACTCCGATCACTTCCCTTCCGCAAGTGCTGAAAGACAACGGATACAGAACCATCCATTGCGGAAAAGCTCACTTCGGTGCAAGAACCACTCCCGGAGAAGATCCGGCCCAGATGGGATTTGACGTAAATATTGCAGGAGGGGCCAATGGAGCTCCGGGAAGCTATCTCGGAACCAGGAACTTCGGAGAAGGATCGCGCTTTGCGGTTCACGGACTGGAAAAATACTACGGGAAAGACATATTCCTGACAGAAGCTTTAACGCTCGAAGCGATCAGGGAAATGGATGAATCGGTTCAGATGAAACAGCCTTTCTATCTGTACATGTCACACTATGCAGTCCATTCTCCCTACGATGATGACGCACGTTTCAGCGGAAAATACAGAGGAAAAGAAGACAAGCAGCTCAACGCTCCCCTGAATGAAAGCGAAGCCCGATATGCGGCCCTGGTAGAAGGCATGGACAAAAGCCTGGGAGACATTCTGGATTATCTGAATTCGAAACCCGAAGTAGCACAGAATACCATTATCCTGTTTATGTCTGACAACGGAGGGCAAGGACTGAACAACGTACGTCAAGGTGTTGAAAACCGGGATCAGAACTATCCGGCACGCGCCGGTAAAGGCTCTGCCTTCATGGGAGGAGTCAGAGAACCCATGATGGTGTACTGGCCCGGAGTAACCCGGCCCGGCACCGAATGTGCACAGAGAGTCATCATCGAAGACTTCTACCCGACGATTCTGGAAATGGCCGGAGTCAAATCCTACAAAACCAGACAAGTCATTGACGGAGTCAGCTTTGCAGATGCTCTGAAAGAACATCGCATCAATCCGGACCGGACACTCATCTGGCACTTCCCGAACCTTTGGGGAGAAACCCAGAACAAGGAAGAAGGTTACGGAGCTTACTCTGCTATCCTGAAAGGAGACTATCACCTCATCTATACCTGGGAAACCAGACAACTCCGCCTTTACAACGTGAAGGAAGACATTGGCGAACAAAACGACCTGGCACAATCCATGCCGGATAAAGTGAAAGAACTGGCCAAAGAACTTTCTGACTACCTGAGAGCCAGAGATGCCCAGAGACCAACATTGATCCAGACCAACAGTCTGATTCCTTATCCCGACGAAAAGTAAAGACCAATCCATAGGATTCAAAAAAAACGGCAGAAGTTCAGAACACGACTTCTGCCGTTTGCTTACCTGAAAACAATACAGACATCTTCACAGATATCACTTTACCATTCAAACAGGCATATCTAGAGGTGTTTACAAACAATAATCATCCGCTTTTTCACAAAGACAAAATAAAGATTTTCTTCAAACACAAGCAAGCAAAATCGACCAATGTCCATGAAAAGCCCACGAATGCAAACAACTCTCCAACGAATCTTTTTTCACCGGCTTCCATCCTCTCCTTTTATTCATGTCACCCACTCCACGCTATAATGACATGACAGATTATCATCAAAAACGACAGAAAATCATCCCGACCGAAATGGCCCTGAATTTGTATAATTGTAAAACGAAAAATAAGAGAAAGGAGGTTCGCACTACAGATCAGTCAACACAGATTTACTAAAGAATAAACATCCTCTACCCAGGAATAGAGTTCTAAAATTCAACAAAACAAGATAACTTCATAAAAGCAAGATTATATGACTACTCCAGACACAAAAACAACAGAAGATAAATATATCGGCGTACTGACTTCCGGTGGAGATGCTTCAGGTATGAATGCTGCCATCCGGGCTATCACACGCAGCGCCATTTTCAACGGATTCAAGGTAAAAGGTATCTACCGGGGATATGAAGGCCTGATCACAGGTGAAATCAAGGAACTGACCACAGAAACGGTCAGCAACATCATCCAGCGGGGAGGAACCATCCTGAAGACAGCGCGTTCACAGGCATTCATGACCCCGGAAGGACGGAAAAAAGCCTATGAAACCATGCAAAAGGAACACATCGTTGCACTGATAGTCATCGGAGGTGACGGTTCTCTCACAGGAGCACGTATCTTTGCCGAGGAATATAACGTAGTCTGCATCGGACTTCCGGGCACGATCGACAATGACCTGTATGGTACGGATTACACCATCGGATACGATACAGCCCTGAATACGATTGTGGAATGTGTGGATAAGATCCGGGACACAGCCACCTCACACGACCGAATTTTCTTTGTTGAAGTCATGGGACGGGATGCCGGATATCTGGCCCAGAACAGTGCCATCGCCTCCGGAGCAGAAGCTGCCATCATACCGGAAGACCGCACGGATGCCGACCAGCTGGAACAATTTATCAGCCGCGGATTCCGGAAAACCAAGAACAGCAGCATCGTCATTGTTTCGGAAAGCCCCAAAGATGGAGGAGCCATGCACTATGCAGACCGCGTCAAAAAAGAATACCCGCAGTATGACGTACGGGTATCCATTCTGGGACACCTGCAGCGGGGAGGATCTCCAAGTGCATACGACCGTATTCTGGCAAGCCGGCTGGGAACCGGAGCCATCGAAGCCTTACTGGAAGGACAGCGCAACGTTCTGATAGGTATCCGCAACAATCAGGTTGTCTATATACCTTTTGCGGAAGCTATCAAAGATGACAAGCCTTTCGACAAGAGCCTGATCAAGGTACTCAACGAATTATCCATTTAATTTACAACCATTTATAATATTCAAAGAGCTGGTTTTACCAATGAAATCAGCTCTTTTGTTTTATCTGGATTCATCATGCGGTCGTTGCGCCTGAATCGTGCGGTCGTTGAAGCCCAAACGTGCGGTCGTTGGAGCCCAATCGTGCAGTCGTTGCGGTCCAATCGTATGGTCAAATATTTGAGGTAAAAAAAAAGAACAAAAAACTTTGAAAAGTCTTTTTCTTTCTTTAGCTTTGTGAATACAATAACAACCTTAAAAACTTAAAGTTATGAAAAAGATAGTTTATTTATTCCTTTCAATGTTTTTGGTTACATTCTACGGATGTAAGGAAGAGGAGGATCCCATATTAAGAAGTTATTACTACTATTACAATATAGCAATAGCATTTGAGAACCAGTCTGGTGAAAATCTGGTTGAAGGAATTCCTTACGACGAAAGTTCCAACAGTATTCTGAATACGGAGTACAAACAGACTATATCTGTATCACCAGATGAATCCGGTTTTAAACCGAATCTTTACAGAGTAAACGAACCAGGTATATGGAAAGATGAAAATGGAGAAGAAAATTTCTTTTTCACTGCAATGATGTATAACAATATATATCCTATGGTTACCCAGAAACTGGTTTGCCCGCATATCTTCGGAGATAACAATGAGCATGTACTTGTCTCTTATTGGAAAAGCCTTTCTGCTGAAGAATATACGTGTACAGGATTTACTCTGGATGGTAAGGAATATCCCATTGTCAAAGAGGGTGTTCTTGAATATAAGGATGGAATCGGAGGAGACCTTTATAAAGTGAAGATTGTATTAGACTGAGTCAGTACTGAATATATAAGCGGGAGGTTGTAGCATCTTTCTTTACAACCTCCCGCTTTTTTAAACAATGATCAGAATTGATAAATGGCAGTCATCACCACACGATGGTTCATCACTGTATGAGATGACAAAGCCTTTGCTTTCGCACTGAATTCATCACCATACCAGGCATTGCACAGTGAATATTCAGCACCCAGTTTCCAGTTGCCACGATTATAAGTCAATTCAGCCGTGGCATTCAACAACTGATCCAGATTGGTTCCGGTGCCCAGCACATCAGACACTTCCGTAGAAGCACCGAGGTTTTTCAGATAACCGAAGAACAGAGCCGGACGCCAGGTCTTTCCATAAGCTACATTCAGCCAGGTGGCAGAAGTACGCAACGGAGTGTAAGTCTGTTCACCCGTACGAGGATCTACCGAAGTGATGCCATATCCTCCCACCGTACTGGTCTGCGTCAGATTCGTACCGAGTACACTCTTGGCCGAGAGAAGGAAACGTTCATGCGTATATTTCAGATGAGCCTCAGCTGACACGCCGGTTACCCGTTCATCTACCTTGTATGTATCACTTCCTACTACAGATTTTGTACGCGGCCGGATGGAAGAAACATGTACTCCGGCACCGGCAATCAGTTCCGCCCGGCGATAGTCCATACCGACATAAAATTCCGGTACGCAGCTGTTCTTAATAAAGTTCTGACTCTTGGACGTTGAAGTTTCTCCTGCTTTATCCGATGCCGGACCGACAGAGAGATACTGAGACTGCCAGATGGCAGAGGCTGTCAGCTGAAAATGCTTCCGGGTGAAACGGTAACGTACCTGAGGAGCACGGCTGAACGGCTGGAAAGGTGCTCCCATATTCAAATTCAGGATTTCAGGAGCAACATCTCCATACAGCGGATGCCAGGTCTGTCCCACCAGCAATGCGGAAGTTCCCCAGTCAAGATTGAAATAAGCATGCCGCAGACGGAACAGAGAATAAGATGTTCCCGAACCCCGGAAGTCCACTTCAACCTTCGCCGAAGTCCTGGCCTTGCCCAACATCGGCCCAGCCACATCCACACCGACACGGCTGTAAAGCGCATACAGATTTCCGTTTCCCTGATCATTCAGGTCATTGCCATCCGCATCGGGCAACTTATCCAGCGGATACATATAGAACAACCCGTCTACGGTTTCCGAGTTTGTACGTGTATTGTAAAACAGGTCTGCACGTACTTGCCCATAGAACTTGTAACTGAACCCCTTCTTTTGTGCCATCGCACCGGCTGACATTCCGACCAATGCAGCCAATAAAAGATACTTCTTTTTCATGTCTGTTTATTATAATCTTCCTTATTCCAGATATACGGCCGTACCGCTGGCTGTCACCATCAGCATACTGCCGTTTCCTCCTACCGTTTCATAATCCAGATCTATACCGATCACTGCATTAGCCCCCAACGCGGCAGCCTCATCCTGCAACTCTTTCAATGCTGTTGCCTTTGCTTCACGCAACACTTGCTCATATGAAGAAGAACGTCCGCCGACAATATCCCGTATGCTGGCAAAGAAATCACGGAAAATATTGGCACCAATAATCGTCTCACCGGAAACGACACCGTAATAATGTACGACGCGCTTTCCTTCCACTGTGTTTGTTGTAGTCAATAACATAACTCTTTCATCTTTAAGTTTTAAGTCCGCAAAAGTACTAATTTCCAAGAATATTTTCATACCTTTGCGCGATTAAAAAGACCGACTTTATGCGCATATTGTTCATTTTATTCATCTGCCTGGGAACATTACTGCCTGCACAGGCTGCCCCCAAACAGGAAATCCGGGCCTCATGGATCACTACTTTGGGAGGACTGGACTGGCCTTCCCAGAAAGCAACATCCCCCGCAGGCATTGAACGCCAGAAAAAAGAATTATGCAATATATTGGACAAACTGCAGGAAGCCAATTTCAATACGGTGCTGTTCCAGACCCGTCTGCGCGGAGACGTCATCTATCCTTCTGCCCTGGAATGCTTTGCCGAATCCCTGACCGGACACACCGGACAGAATCCCGGCTATGATCCCCTGAAGTTTGCCATTGAAGAATGTCACCGCAGAGGTATGGAAATTCATGCCTGGATGGTGGCAATCCCCATCGGAAACAAGCGGCAGGTAGGACTGCAAGGCAAGCAATCAGTGGTCAGGAAGCATCCCGAACTCTGCAAGCAGTTCCGGGGAAGCTGGTATCTGGATCCGGGCAATCCGGGAACGGCCGGCTACCTGAGCCTGATGGTCCGGGAAATCGTGGCGAATTATGACATAGACGGTATCCACCTGGATTACATCCGTTATCCGGAACAGGGAGAAGACTTTCCCGACAAAGACACGTACCGGAAATATGGACATAAGCAGGAGAAATCCCAGTGGAGACGGGACAACATTACCCGTATCGTCAGACAAGTCTATACGGAAGTCAAGAAACTGAAGCCATGGGTGAAGGTCAGCAGCTCTCCCGTAGGGAAATACAGAGACACTTACCGCTATCCTTCCAAAGGATGGAACGCTTATCATGCCGTTTATCAGGATGCACAGAAATGGCTGAAAGAAGGAATCCATGATGCCATCTTCCCCATGATGTACTTCCTTGGCAACCAGTTTTATCCGTTTGCCCTTGACTGGCAGGAGAACAAAAACGGACGATGGGTAATCCCCGGACTGGGAATTTATTTCATGCATCCCAAAGAACAGAACTGGAAACTGGATGAGATCGTCCGACAGCTATATTTCCTGCGGGATATCCACACGGACGGACAAGCCTACTTCAGGAACCGTTTCCTGATGGACAATACCAAGGGACTGATGGATGAACTGGAAAAAAACTTCTATCTGTATCCGGCCGTAGTTCCTCCCATGACATGGGCTGACAGCATTGCTCCCAGTGTTCCTACCCTTCCCAGCCTGATTCCGGGAGAACGGCAGGTGCGCATGAGCTGGCATGCTTCGACAGACAACAACCCCGGAGGCATTTATTACCGTATTTATGCATCCGACCAGTATCCGGTCAACACAGAACGGGCAGAGAACCTGATCTGTACGCGGACCGACAGCACATCGTACACCTTCACCCCTCTGCTCCCCTGGCACCAGCGGACTTATTGGGCCGTGACTGCCGTGGACAGATTCGGCAACGAAAGTCAGCCTCTGGCTTTGAATATTCCGGATAGCGCAGGCATCCAGACAATTACTTTACAGAATCTGCCCCGCATCCCGAAAAACTGCATGCTGATCATTTCGGACGCAACCGGACAGGAAGTGCTCCGGACAGCTCATCCTACACGGGAAATGCTGCAACGGCTGGGAAACGGACTTTTCCGCTTCAGCATCCAGACTCCCGACGGACAAACCAGACTGGTCGGCATGGGAGCTCTGAACCAACCGCTTGTGGAATAAAAATCCACTTTGCGCCCAGTAGTTATGAAAAAAAATCGTACTTTTGCAAAGATAATTGAAACAAATAAACTTATACTATACTCATGAGTAATCAACGATACATGCAGCGCGGCGTATCAGCATCCAAAGAAGATGTACACAACGCCATCAAGAACATTGACAAAGGTATTTTCCCGAAGGCATTCTGTAAGATCATTCCGGATATTCTGGGAGGTGATCCTGAATACTGCAACATCATGCATGCTGACGGAGCCGGCACAAAGTCATCTCTGGCTTATCTATACTGGAAAGAAACCGGCGACTTGTCTGTATGGAAAGGCATTGCACAGGATGCACTGATCATGAACATCGACGACCTTCTTTGTGTAGGAGCCGTAGATAACATTCTGGTGTCTTCTACCATCGGCCGTAACAAGCTGCTTGTACCGGGAGAAGTGATCTCGGCCATCATCAACGGTACAGACGAACTGCTGGCTGAGCTTCGCGAAATGGGTGTCGGTGTCTATGCAACCGGCGGTGAAACAGCAGATGTGGGCGACCTTGTCCGTACAATCATCGTGGACAGCACGGTGACCTGCCGTATGAAACGTGCAGACGTTATCAACAATGCCAATATCCGTCCGGGAGACGTGATTGTCGGTCTGGCTTCTTACGGACAGGCTACTTACGAAAAGGAATACAACGGAGGTATGGGAAGCAACGGTCTGACCAGTGCCCGTCACGATGTGTTTGCCAAATACCTGGCTGAAAAATATCCGGAAAGCTATGACAAGGCTGTACCTGAAGAACTGGTATACAGCGGTCAACTGAAACTGACTGACACCGTAGAAGGCTCTCCGCTGGATGCCGGTAAGCTGGTTCTTTCTCCGACCCGTACGTACGCTCCGGTTGTGAAGAAACTGCTGGATGCCCTGCGTCCGGAAATCCATGGTATGGTTCACTGCTCTGGCGGTGCACAGACAAAAGTGCTGCACTTTGTTGGCGACAACTGCCGTGTCATCAAAGACAATCTCTTCCCTGTTCCTCCTTTGTTCCGTACAATTAAAGAACAAAGCGGCACCGAATGGGACGAAATGTACAAGGTATTCAACATGGGACACCGTCTGGAAGTCTACCTGTCACCGGAACATGCCAAGGAAGTAATCGAAATCAGCAAGTCATTCAACATCGACGCACAGGTTATCGGACGCATCGAAGAAAGTGACCACAAGGAACTGATTATCCGCAGCGAGTTCGGAGAGTTCAAATATTAATACAATAAAGTCACAATGCCTATGGGATTCCTTTGCATTATCCTCATAATAGTTTGTTTATTGGCCTGGAGACAATATAACAAAGGTATCAATCATAAAAATAAATGACTATGAAAGGATCTACGCCGGTGCCATGTACACAGAGTTCGTGTCAGGCAAGAAATGGACTTGGAAGAAACATGTAAATTATATACTGATAATTTTATTGATACTTATTATTATTACGTATTTATTGAGCGGCAGATTGTGGTAAAAACAAAACAAAATATTTAAATGGCGGAAAATAACACCATACTGGAGAAACTGGAAGGCCTGGTAGCCCGCTTCGAGGAAATATCAACCCTGATTACAGACCCGAACGTAATTGGCGATCAGAAACGCTATGTCAAACTGACGAAGGAATATAAGGAACTGGGTGACATCATGGCTGCCCGCAAGGAATATCTGCAATGCCTCAACGGACTGGAAGAAGCCAAAATGATGATGGCTGAAAACGATCCGGAAATGAAGGAAATGGCCCGTGAGGAAGCTGCAGCCTGTGAAGCCCGTATTCCCCAACTGGAAGAGGAAATAAAACTTCTGCTGGTACCAGCCGACCCGCAGGATGACCGCAACGCTATCCTGGAAATCCGTGGAGGTACGGGAGGCGATGAAGCAGCCATCTTTGCAGGAGATTTGTTCCGCATGTATTCCAAATATTGCGAATCGAAAGGATGGAAGCTGGAGGTATCGAGTGCCAACGAAGGAGCTGCCGGCGGTTTCAAGGAAATTATCTGCTCCGTTACCGGGGACAAGGTATACGGCACTTTGAAATATGAATCAGGCGTTCACCGTGTACAGCGCGTTCCTGCGACTGAAACTCAGGGACGTGTTCATACATCAGCAGCTTCGGTTGCCGTACTTCCCGAAGCAGAACCGTTTGACGTAGAAATCAACGAAGGTGAAATCAAATGGGATACTTTCCGAAGCAGTGGTGCCGGAGGTCAGAATGTCAACAAGGTAGAATCCGGAGTTCGTCTGCGCTATAACTGGAAGAATCCGAATACCGGCGTCGTAGAAGAAATCCTTATCGAATGTACGGAAACACGCGACCAGCCCAAAAACAAGGAACGTGCACTCAGCCGTCTGCGTACCTTCATTTACGATAAGGAACATCAGAAATACATCGACGACATCGCTTCCAAACGTAAAACCATGGTCAGCACCGGCGACCGTTCGGCCAAGATCCGTACATACAATTATCCTCAGGGACGTATTACTGATCACCGTATCAACTATACGATCTATAATCTGGCAGCGTTCATGGACGGAGATATTCAGGACTGTATTGACCACCTGATTGTAGCCGAAAATGCAGAACGACTGAAAGAAAGTGAATTATAACAACTGGTAGCAAAAGACTTATAATTTAAAGACTCAGGAATATGAACAAACAACAGTTATTTGAAAACATCAAGAAAAAACAGTCTTTCCTGTGTGTAGGACTGGACACGGATATAAAGAAAATACCGGAACATCTGCTGAAAGAAGAAGATCCTATCTTTGCTTTCAATAAAGCCATCATCGATGCCACAGCTCCTTACTGTATCGCTTACAAGCCGAATCTGGCTTTCTACGAAAGCATGGGTGTCAAAGGTTGGATTTCTTTTGAAAAGACCATCCAGTATCTGAACGAAAACTATCCTGACCAGTTTATCATTGCTGACGCCAAGCGCGGTGATATCGGTAATACTTCAGCTATGTATGCACGTACATTCTTCGAAGAAATTAACCTGGATGCAGTTACGGTAGCACCTTACATGGGTGAAGACAGTGTTACTCCGTTCCTGACTTACGAAGGGAAATGGGTTATCCTGCTGGCACTGACATCCAACAAAGGTTCTCACGATTTCCAGCTGACTACTGATACAGAAGGCGAACGTCTGTTCGAAAAAGTATTGCGCAAGAGCCAGGAATGGGGCAACGACCAGAACATGATGTATGTGGTAGGTGCAACTCAAGGACGCATGTTTGAAGACATCCGCAAAATTGTTCCAAACCACTTCCTGCTGGTTCCGGGTATCGGAGCACAGGGCGGATCACTGGAAGAAGTCTGCAAATATGGTATGAACAAAGAATGCGGACTGATTGTCAATTCCAGCCGTGCCATTATCTATGCAGACAAAACCGAACGTTTTGCTGAAGTTGCCGGTGAAGAAGCCCATAAGGTTCAGCAGCAAATGGCAGAACAGCTGAAAGCTATCTTATAATACAAGAATTTGAATTCTATTTAAAAGCCATTTCCCGGTTTCTCTAAAAGGAATCGGGGAATGGCTTTTCTGCTGAAAAACAGGAAAAACAAAATAAAAACATTTATTCACCAACTTTTCAGGACTCTCAACAGGAAATAATTGCCATTTTACACGGATATATAAAAAAAAAATACGTAATTTGCATAATTAATGAGTCACTATGCCATATTATAGAAGGCTCGAAAGGTTATTTTAAAATATAAAAAGAACAAAAGATAGACAGTTATGGAGTTTTCAGCTAAGCAGATTGCGGAATATATCCAAGGAGTCATTGTAGGAGACGAGAATGCAACCGTACACACTTTCGCCAAAATAGAAGAAGGTATTCCGGGCGCATTATCTTTTCTCTCGAATCCGAAATATACACATTACATTTACGACACACAATCGTCCATTGTTCTGGTAAATAAGGACTTCGAACCTGAACACAAAATCAAAGCTACCCTTATCAAAGTGGATAATGCTTATGAAAGCCTGGCAAAACTCATGACTCTCTATGAAATGAGCCAACCGAAAAAACAGGGTATCGATCCTTTGGCATCCATCGCATCCAATGCAAAAATCGGAAAGAATGTCTATATCGGTCCATTTGCCTGCATTGAAGAAGGAGCCATCATCGGAGACAATACCTATATCCATCCTCATGTAACTGTCGGATATAATGCAAAGGTTGGCAACAATACGATACTCTATCCTCACGTAACGATCTATCATGACTGCCGTATCGGAAACAACTGTATCCTTCACGCAGGATCAGTCGTTGGAGCTGACGGTTTCGGTTTTGCACCATCTCCAGAAGGTTATGAGAAAATACCTCAAATCGGTATTGCCATACTGGAAGATGATGTGGAAATCGGTGCCAATACCTGTATTGACCGGGCTACAATGGGAGCAACAATCATCCACAAAGGAACCAAGTTAGACAACCTGGTACAGATTGCTCACAACGTAGAAGTAGGAAGTCATACCGTGATGGCATCACAGGCAGGAGTTGCAGGTTCTGCCAAGATAGGAGAATGGTGTATGTTCGGAGGACAGGTCGGTGTGGCCGGACACATCAAAGTCGGTGACCATGTAACCGTCGGAGCACAGTCCGGAATACCGGGAAATACGAAGTCAGGAAGTACGCTGATGGGATATCCGGCCATTGATCCCAAACAGTTTGCACGCTCTGCAGCCATTTATAAGAAATTGCCCGACATGTATACTGAATTGGGACGCCTGCAAAAAGAAATAGAAGAATTAAAGAAACAACTAAATAACTAAGCCCATGTTGAAACAACAGACTCTTAAAGGCAGTTTTACACTGAATGGTAAAGGACTCCATACCGGAGTTAAACTGACTGTCACATTCAATCCTGCCCCAGAACATCACGGGTATAAGATTCAGCGCATTGATCTGGATGACCAGCCTGTTATCGATGCCGTAGCTGAAAATGTAGTTGACACAACCCGTGGAACTGTACTGGCTAAAAACGGGGTAAAAGTAAGTACCGTTGAACATGCTTTGGCAGCCCTCTATGCTGCGGGCATTGACAACTGCCTGATACAAGTAAACGGACCTGAATTCCCGATTCTTGACGGTAGTGCAAAAGCATATGTGGAATGCATCAAACGTGTAGGAATTGAGGAACAAGCAGCTCCCAAAGACTATTATATCATTAAGTCTAAAATAGAATTCAGAGACGAAACAACCGGTTCATCCATCATCGTTCTTCCAGACGATAAATTTAGTGTAAACACACTGATTTCCTATGACTCCAAGATTCTGACCAATCAGTATGCGACACTGGAAAATATGGAGGACTTCCCAACGGAAATAGCATCTGCACGTACCTTTGTGTTTGTGCGTGAAATCGAGCCTTTGCTGAATGCAGGCCTGATCAAAGGAGGTGACCTGGACAATGCCATTGTTATCTACGAAAAACAAATGACACAAGATAACTTTGACAAACTGGCTGACGTAATGGGAGTTCCTCACATGGATGCTGCCAACCTGGGATATATCAACCATATTCCTTTGGTATGGCCCAATGAACCTGCACGTCACAAACTGTTGGATATCATTGGCGACCTGGCACTGACAGGAAAACCAATCAAAGGACGTATCATCGCAACCCGTCCGGGACATACGATCAACAACAAGTTTGCCCGCCAGTTGAGAAAAGAAATCCGCCAGCATGAAATCCAGGCTCCGGTCTATAACTGTAACGAAGCTCCTGTCATGGACGTAAACCGTATTCGTGAACTGCTTCCGCACCGTTATCCGTTCCAACTGGTGGATAAAGTTATTGCAATCGGTGCCAACCACATTGTAGGTGTAAAGAATGTCACTTCCAATGAACCGTTCTTCCAGGGACATTTCCCTCAGGAACCGGTTATGCCCGGAGTTCTTCAGATCGAAGCTATGGCTCAGGTAGGAGGATTGCTTGTTCTGAATTCAATCGACGAACCGGAAAAGTATTCAACCTATTTCCTGAAAATCGATAATGTAAAATTCCGCCAGAAAGTCGTGCCTGGAGATACACTCATTTTCCGTGTAGAACTGATGGCCCCCATCCGAAGAGGAATTTCTACGATGAAAGGTTACATCTTCGTTGGCGAAAAGATTGTTTGCGAAGCTGAATTTATGGCACAAATTGTAAAAAACAAATAATAAAATGGATAAAAATATGATCAGTCCATTAGCTTACATACATCCCGAAGCAATTATTGGTGAAAATGTAGAGGTAGGTCCGTTTACTTTCATCGATAAGAATGTCGTCATCGGAGACAATAATGTGATCATGTCGAACGTAAACATTCTATATGGTTCACGTATTGGCAACGGAAATCAGATTTTTCCGGGAGCTGTAATCGGTGCAGTTCCTCAGGATCTCAAATTTAAAGGAGAAGAAACGACTGCTGAAATAGGAAACAACAATACAATCCGTGAAAATGTCACCATCAACCGTGGAACCGCAGCCAAAGGCCGGACTATCGTCGGCAGCAATAACCTGCTCATGGAAGGGGTACACGTTGCTCATGATGCTCTGATCGGAAGTGGATGTATCATTGGTAACTCAACCAAAATGGCTGGAGAAATCATCATTGATGATAATGCCATTATCAGCGCCAACGTCCTGATGCATCAATTCTGCCGGGTAGGCGGATATGTAATGATACAAGGAGGATGCCGCTTCAGCAAAGATATTCCACCTTTTATAATTGCAGGAAGAGAACCCATTGCTTATAGTGGAATAAACATTGTAGGATTACGCCGGCGCGGATTTTCAAATGAGCTGATTGAGAATATCCATAATGCCTATCGCATCATTTACAATAGCGGAAAAAATGTAACCGAAGCATTGGAACAAGTTAAACAGGAAATTCCGACAAGCCCAGAGATTGAATACATCATTTCTTTCATTGAGAACTCACAGCGAGGAATTATCCGATAAAAAGTAAACGACAATATTTCTAATAAATATTACGATGGTATACAAATTTAGAATTATATCCGATGAAGTCGATGATTTCCTGAGAGAAATCAAAATAGACTCCGAAGCTTCATTCTACGATCTGCATGAGGCTATTCTGAAATGTTGCAAGTATAAAGACGATCAAATGACTTCTTTCTTTATCTGCGATGATGACTGGGAAAAAGAAACGGAAATCACACTCGAAGATATGGGAAGCGGAAGTTCAGAAGAAGATACATATGTCATGAAAGATACCCGCTTAAGCGAGCTTCTGGAAGAAGAAAAACAAAAAATGATTTATGTTTTCGACCCATTGGCAGAACGTGTATTCTTCATTGAACTGGCAGAAATTATCACAGGAAAAGAACTGGCACATGCTACCTGTTCCCGGAAGGAAGGAGAAGCTCCCAAACAGACCATAGATTTCGATGAACAAATGAACACCAATGCTGCTCTGGATCTGGATGAGAACTTCTATGGAGACCAGGAATTCGATATGGAAGACTTTGATCCGGAAGGTTTTGACATGGGTGGTGGAAGCAACTCCTATGACGAAGATAAATACTAGTCAAAGACAACATTTATTATAAACTAACCCGGACACGCAGAAGTATCAACCGGAATAAACCGGAACGTTCTTCTGCGTGTCTTTTCTAAATATATGGATAACCTGAAACCAACGCTTATAGTACTTATTGGCCCTACCGGCGTAGGTAAAACAGAACTCAGCCTGGCAATTGCTGAAAAATATCACACCTGCATTTTATCGTGTGATTCCCGTCAATTGTATGCAGACCTGAAAATCGGGACAGCAGCGCCAACACCGGCACAACTGGCACGGGTTCCGCATTACTTTATAGGCTCCCTCAAATTGACAGACTACTACAGTGCTGCCCAATATGAGACTGAAGCATTAAAGAAACTGGATGAAATATTTCAGACTCATCAGGTTGCATTAATGACCGGAGGATCTATGATGTATGCAGATGCTGTATGCAAGGGTATTGATGATATCCCTACAGTGGACAACGAAACCCGAGAACTCATGATGCAGCGTTACGAGACTGAAGGGCTGGACAGGTTATGCGAAGAACTGAAACTGCTTGATCCGGAATATTATGCCATTGTTGACCGGAAAAATCCCAAACGTGTTATACACGCGCTTGAAATCTGCTACATGACCGGACGTACCTATACTTCTTTCCGAACACAAACCTGCAAAGAACGGCCGTTCAATTTATTGAAAATAGGACTTCGGCGAGAACGTGAAGAGTTATACGAACGTATCAACCGACGGGTAGACCAGATGATGGAAGAAGGTTTACTGGAAGAAGTCAAACGCGTTGCCCCTTACAAACATCTCAATTCCTTAAACACCGTAGGTTACAAGGAATTATTCAAGTATCTTGACGGTGAATGGGATCTGGCATTTGCCATTGAGAAAATCAAGCAGAACTCCCGAATCTACTCCCGAAAACAAATGACCTGGTTTAAACGAGACCCGCAAATCACCTGGTTTCATCCAGACCAGATGCAGGAGATTCTATCTTACATTGACCATCATTTACCGACAACGGCAGCAGTATCAATGGGAAGTAAAGAATAAAGCTTCTTGCCTTTGAGCTTAGCTTCCCAAAGAATACTGAAAGGAAAACGTCCTAAAGGGTGACGGACAACCGTCAACCGCAGATTCTGTTTACGATCAGAGACAAACTGTGAACGCATACGTGAAAACTCCTGTCTGGCCTTGATAACAGCACAGGCATTGCCCCAGTCTCCCTTTAATAGAAAGACTCCTGCAGCAATGTAATCCAACAGACACCGCATACGCATTACCCGGCCCAGTTCTTTATCCGGAAGATTCTTATAAAGCATCAGTAAGTTATTCCGGAAATTCAAAAAGGTTTTATGAGGATTTTCCTTTTTCAGCGTGGCTCCACCAACATGATATACTTTACTGGAAGGAAGACACATGAGTGTATATCCTCTGCTGCACAAGCGCCAGCAAAGATCGATTTCTTCCATATGCGCAAAGAAACGTGAATCAAGTCCTCCTACTTGCCGATAAACTTCCAGACGAATCAATAATGCAGCACCGGTTGCCCAGAATACAGGTAAAGGATCATCATACTGTCCGCAGTCTTTCTCTACCTTTTCAAATATACGGCCACGGCAAAAAGGATAGCCATAACGATCAATAAATCCTCCGGAAGCACCTGCATACTCAAAAAACTCTTTCTGATGCCAGCTTAATATCTTAGGCTGACAAGCAGCTACCTGCGGATGGGCCTCCATATAATCAATCTGCACGTCCAACCATCCCGGTGTCACCTCTACGTCACTGTTCAACAGGACCACATATTGGGCTTCAATTTGAGACAAAGCACGATTATACCCCTCAGCAAATCCGTAGTTACGATCCAAACGAATCAGTCTGACAGACGGAAACTCACGCTCCACAACCTCACACGAAGCATCAGTTGAAGCATTGTCAGCTACGCAAATTTCCACATCTGCTCCTTGTGAACAAGCTATTACAGAAGGCAAGAAACGCCGGAGCATTTCCATGCCGTTCCAATTGAGAATGACAACCGATGTACGTATCATACCAATTCTCCCTTTAAAGCAGTACCGTCTTCATTAAACTCACCCATACGAACCTGAACGAGATGATTGTCCAAAGAATCATCATGCTCCAGTTCCACACGAATGTAATTTTCCGTGAAACCATGCATCGGCATACCGGCTTTTGACTTTTCCATCAGAACCTTTGCTTCCTGACCGATATGACGCGCATAAAAGGCTTTGGTCTTTTCATCCGACAAGGCAAGCAACCGCTGGCTTCGCTGATGCTTTTCTTCAGCCGGAACCACATAATCTATTTTTAAAGCTTGTGTACCGGGACGCTCCGAATAACTGAAAACATGCAATTGTGTTACATCCAATCCGCGGATAAACTCATAAGCCTTTTCAAAATACTCCGGAGTTTCTCCCCGAGTACCCACAATCACATCTACCCCGATAAAAGCATCGGGCATCAGTTCTTTGATCTTCCGTATCTTCGACGCAAAAAGCGCTGTATCATACCGACGGCGCATCAACTTCAGTACTTCATCACATCCTGACTGTAACGGTATATGAAAATGAGGCATAAAAGCCCTGGAATGTGCAACATATTCAATAATCTCATCAGTCAGCAAGTTGGGTTCTATGGAAGAAATACGGAAACGTTCGATGCCTTCTACCTGATCAAGAGCCTTTACCAAATCAAAAAAAGTCTCTCCTGTTGTCTTGCCAAAATCACCGATATTCACACCTGTCAGTACAATTTCCTTTCCACCTTCGGCTGCAGCTTGTCTGGCTTGTGCAACCAGATCCTCGATTTTTCCATTCCGGCTTCTGCCACGTGCAAAAGGAATTGTACAGTATGAACAAAAATAATCACAACCATCCTGAACCTTTAAGAAGTATCGTGTACGGTCACCACGTGAGCAAGATGGAGCAAACGAACGAATATCTTTAGTAGCAGTTGTGATAGCTTCTCCATGTTCATGTTTTTCCAAACTGCCTAAATAGTTGATCAGCTCTCCTTTTTGTTCAGCTCCCAATACCAAATCAACTCCTTCTATATTTGAAACCTGCTCCGGCTTCAGCTGTGCATAACATCCGGTTACAACAACAAAGGCTCCCGGGTGCTGTTTGGTCAGGCGATGAATAGCCTGACGGCATTTCTTATCTGCAATTTCTGTCACCGAACAAGTATTGATCACACAAATATCCGCTTTTTCTCCTTTTCGGACAGTACGGACTCCCACATCCTTCAGCATTTTCCCAATGGAAGATGTTTCTGAAAAGTTCAGTTTACAGCCCAATGTATAGTAAACCGCTTTTTTATCCTGAAAAACAGTTGTATCAATCATAAAAGAAATAATTAGAACGCAAATTTAAGCAATAAATTCGATGAATAAAACCTTGTTTAATTTTTATTATTATCTTTCACAGATTAGTTTTATAATTATATCATTGATAATCTGATAAATACAATCCAACTAGTCTCTTATTAACGGTAATTCGGGCCAGAAGTCTATACAAATAATCTACAAAAGCAAATAGAAAAATAGGTTTTAAAACATATTTTTTTTGAAAAAAACTTGCATGCAAGTGAACAACGTATTGAAAAAGTATATATATTTGCAGCGTTTTAAGAGAACAACATAAGTATTACAGATTTAAAAAGCAAAGAAAATGAAAAAATTAGTATTTTTGTTCGTAGCATTCGCTGCAGTATCATTCGCATCTTGCGGTAACAAAGCTCAGTCAACAGAAGAAACTACTGATTCAGTAGCAATTGAAATAGTTGAAGAAGCAGCTCCGGTTGTTGATTCAGCAGCAGTAGCAACTGACTCTGTAGCTAGCGATTCTGTAGTTGCTGAATAATCTAGCGAACATCAGAGAGAATTGAAAGTCTGTAAGCTCAGCCTACAGACTTTTTTTATGTCCTTATGCATCGTTCAGGAGTATACAGACATCATCTTTACCTGTTTTTCCTTTTATTCGAAAATCTCTCGCCTCTAATTCCTCTGTACCATTTCAATCAATTTCCGGTACACTAATAGAGATCATACCCATTTTCTTCTTGATAACAATCGCATAAATGATATTTTGAACTTCATCTACACACAATCGCAACAAACGTTTATCTGTAATTATCTTTATAAAGGACTTTCCATTCCAATTGAATAAAGTAACAGCTGAAGGGTTCATTGCATCTCCTATATCATACAATAAGGTATAAAAGTATCGGTCAGGTCAGTGGCATAGACATCTTCAAATTCCAATTGAGTAGCTTCCTTCCCTACGACATGATCAGAATTTGCCCCTTCTGCCAATGCATATACAGATTCATAAATAAACAACGTTGTATCCATAGAAAGTTGGCAGCCTTTTTGATCATTAAAAATCTCCAGAATTCCGCCCACTACTCAGAACAGACCATGCTTCTTCCTTACCGGGACTCTGATACATTCAACAGAATAATCCGTATAAACAGATCTCAATAGATGCTACGCCTTATTGTAAAGGCCATAACGCAATACAGACAGGGTTGCTTTAATCAGATATTCCTCTTGTGCAAAGAAAGCATATCATAAAAAACATAAGGTTATCTGAAGCAGGAAATAGATAATAGTCCAACCTATATTCCGGATAAGGCATATCCAGAATAGGATCAGTCTGCTGATAATAGGAAACCAGCTTACGTGAAGCTAAATCATACACATATAGTGAATCTCTCCGAGAAAACAGTTGAAATTAGTTAGCAGACAAAAGTTCTACCGTGTCCTGACCCTTTATGCGCAAAATGTTTAATAGGAATTCCTTTCAATGTATAGAGATGAAAACAATATCCATTTTCAAATAATCTATAACATGACAATGAATGGATTAGCACACTCTATCTGCAAAGGAAAACGCCATAAGAAAGAATCATTAAGAATCCTTACAGAAGTAACAGATACACTATCCAAACTAGAAACAGTTTCAGCGTCATAAATTGATTTTTCCAATCCCGAACATCCGCTGTCGGATATCAGTGTCACGGATAAATCCAATGTCACCTTACATTAACAGGTTATTCCCGGGAG
>ULMO01026628.1_pt1 | contig 34496 bp, 30 predicted proteins | sample 1951691 | NCBI WGS metagenome assembly ULMO01 (sample SAMEA4835554, study PRJEB28245) | human gut metagenome | biome: gut microbiome; material: fecal sample | place: Denmark | collected 2008 | reverse complement strand
TTGAACATTTACTCAGACAACAATGCTTATGCCTTATTCCCATTGAAAAGAGTGGTATACAGGTTCATGCGCATCCAGTTCACCAATACACTTCCTACATCGAAGACGATATTCTTGTATCTACTCATTGCTATCTGATTCTTTAAACATTCACATAGAAAAATTCAGGCTGCTTAGGTTCCGAATACGCTTTCTCGAATTTCCAGCTGACAGCCTTATACAGCAGGCCACCGAAAAGTCGGGCTTGCTCAGGACAGACCACGACACAGCGTCCGCAAGAGATGCATTTCTTTTCGTTGGTCTTGTAGGGTTCCCCCATAGTGATGGCTCCGACAGGGCACATTTTCATACAGGCATGGCAGGATGTACATTTTCCCTTACTTCCTTCTGGATGCAGAGGAATAGGCTTGGTATCACGATAAGGGCGATTTCCATTTACCATCAGTCGGCTGACTGCTGACATCTTTGGTATCTGGAGTAGAAGTTCCCTACTCTTTGAAGCAAAATCATGGAGTTTCTCCATATCATCCGCATTAGGTCTTCCTTCTGCTATCTTGGGAAATATAGAATGCTGGGCTATGACGGCTGCTGCTGAGAGCAACTTGAAGCCGTGGGATTCCATCAGATCCTTCAGTTCTATGAGCGTATCATCATATGCTCTGTTTCCATAGACTGATACGATGATGGCTGGGGTATTGTTTCCAAGAAAACGTCTCAAAGAGCGAACTGCCATTTCCGGGACTCTACCAGCATAGGAAGGTACGCCCACTATCAGCAGATCGCCATCACTTCCCAGCGAGACATCATCCTTCAGCACGTCTGAGGTAATGTCATACTCAATGACAGGCTTCTGAAACTGGGATGCTATCTCACGAACGATACGTTTGGTGGAGAAAGTGGCACTAAAATAGGCCAAATGGATATTCTTCATGTTCATAATGTCTTTGTTTTCTTTTTGTTGGGTGCAAAATTACTATTTTTAGGCGAAACCAGCGAGTGATTTCTAGAATTTTGTTATCTTTGCAGAAGATTGTGTGTCCTGAGACAGAATGAAGTCTGATATTGGCTATATTTGATAAATTTCTGTCGTAACTTCTAAAGAGATGGTGGCAGCCCCACCGCATTCGGCATGCAGGTGCTGATTGCAAACCACTTTGTGCTGCTCTGATGGAAACAGATGGGTAGTGAACGACAATTGAAAGCCTTCCGTAAGGTTGGTAAGTTATGTGTCAAGGAGATGAACGCAAGTGAACCATTGATGACGCATCGTTAGCAAAGTTAGCAAGTCACATCAGAACTAAGGTCTATTCTTCATCTTGGGATAATGGCAGAGGAAACCTGTTTACTGTCTGCTGGGTGTGCGGTGTAGAGATGGCATGAACTTGACATGGGCTCTTTGGAGGAACAGGAGAAATAGACATGGAATGCTAAGGGAAAATGCTGAGAGCCGTGACACGCAAGGCAGAAAGTACTGATGTCCATGTCTGTGGCGGACTACCTCGTAGTAGTGCTGAAGTTTCTGTAATGGGGATGGAGCGAAGGGGGTAGCGTGCTTAGCCAAATTTAAAGTCCAACTTAAGAAATTGAGGATGAAACAATGAACGAGGCAAAACCTTTTGTAATAGACAAGCGATTGGTGTGGGAAGCTTACCACAAGGTGAAGGAAAACAAGGGCAGTGCGGGTATCGGTAAGGTTGACCAGAAGACATTTGACAAAGAAATGTCCAAGAACCTTTATAAGATATGGAATCGCATGAGTTCTGGATGCTACTTTCCCAAAGCGGTAAAGCTGGTAGAAATACCCAAATCCAATGGCGGTACTCGCCCTCTGGGCATACCGACGATTGAATATAGAATAGCGCAGCAGGTAGTAGTATCAGTACTGACTCCCATACTCGAACCTATCTTCAAGGAAGATTCCTACGGCTATCGTCCAGGCAAGGGAGCGAATCAAGCCATAGCCAAGGCTAAGGAGCGCTGTTATGTGACTCCCTGGGTGCTTGATATGGACATAAGTAAGTTCTTTGACACAATCAATCATGAATTGTTGATGAAGGCTATCCGCAAGCATACAGAGGAGAAATGGGTACTTCTATACATTGAGCGGTGGCTCAAGGTTCCCAATCAGACATCGAAAGGTGAAGTGATAGAGCGAACGATGGGAGTTCCCCAAGGTTCTGTGATAGGTCCGGTTTTGGCAAACTTGTTCCTTCATTACGTCTTTGACGAATGGATGTTGCGTAACTATCCAACGATTCCGTTTGAGCGTTATGCAGATGACACCATCTGCCACTGCGTATCGGAGAAGCAAGCCCGGTTCTTGAAAGCTGTTCTAATGAAACGCTTTGAAGAATGTGGATTGAAACTGAATGAGGAGAAGACAAAGATAGTCTATTGTAAGGATAGCAATCGAAGAGGTGACTCGGAGCATACTTCCTTTGACTTTCTAGGCTTTACCTTCAGACCTAGAGGTGCAAGAAACAGAAAGACGGGTCAAAACTTTACTGCTTTTCTCCCTGCAATAAGCAATAAGTCGATGAAGAGGATTAAAGAAGCCGTAAGGGCTTGGAAACTGAATCGTAAGACTTTTGCTTGTCTGCTAGACATAAGCACTGAAGTTGATACGCAGATTAGTGGATGGATGAACTACTTTGTACCCTATCCACGTCTAGATTAATAAAGAATATAAACTAAGAAACAAAAGAGTTAAGTACGAAGAGCCGTGTGATGGGAGACTGTCAAGCACGGTTCCGAGAGAAGGGTGGGTGAAATTCCCTCCACTTACTCGACTGCTGCACTCGGCATCATATTGACGAGGATTTTTGAAATAACAAAGGAACATAAAATGATAGATACAAGACTGAAAGTTTTCAGAAGTGTGGCTACACTCCTGAGTTTCACTAAGGCTGCCAACGAACTGTTCATCAGTCAGCCTGCCATCAGCAAGCACATACAAGAGCTTGAAAAGGAATATGGGGTGCAACTGTTCGACAGAATCGGCAATCGCATCCAGCTCACCCGTGCCGGACAACTTATGCTTGACCATGCCTGCAAGATTATCGATGCCTATCAGAATCTCGATTTCGACATGAAGAAGCTCACAGAGAAATCAGGTGGCGAACTGCGCATCGGAGCCAGTACCACCATCTCACAATATGTTCTCCCCGAACTGATTGCTGAATTCAGGAAACTATACCCCGACATTCGTATTACCCTGCTCAGCGGAAATTCTCATGAGATAGAGGATGCGCTTGCTGCAGGAAGGATAGATCTGGGTATGGTGGAAGGCATCAAGCGGCAGCCCACCTTTAAATACACTCCTTTCATGAAAGATGAGCTGGTGGCGTTCGTACATTGTTCCAATCCCCTAGCCCAGCAAGATGAGATTTCTTTGAATCTTCTCAGGCAGACACCGATTGTACTGCGTGAATTAGGTTCCGGAACCTTGGATGTCATCCAAAAAGCCCTGCAGGAAAACGGCATTGCTCTTTCTGATCTGAACATTGAGATGAATCTGGGAACCACAGAGGGCATCAAGCATTTCGTGGAACATTCCTTAAGCATGGGTATCATCAGCATAAGAGCCATCTACAGGAGTATCTATGAACAAGTATTCAAGGTTTTGGAAATTGAGAATCTGAAGATGGAACGAGAATTTCTATTTGTTGAGAAGAGGGGCGAGACCGCTAAACTCCAGCAGACATTCAAGAGATTTATAACTAAAGATTATAACGTATAGTTATTATGTATATACAACATCTCATGATTTTTCGTACCTTTGCACCCGCTTTTCAAAAGCGAATAACCGACAAAAAAAGAAAAATATGAGATTATCAGAACAAAGGAGCAGTATGCTGCATGGCGTATTGCTCATCGCGCTCTTCGCATGCGCTGCTTTCTACATCGGTGGCATGGACTGTGTGAAAGCTCTTTCGTTTAGCCCCATGGTAGTGGGCATCATCATTGGTATGCTCTATGCCAATAGTTTACGTAACAACCTGCCTGACACCTGGGTACCGGGCATCAAGTTTTGCAGCAAGCGAATCCTCCGCACAGGCATCATCCTTTATGGTTTCAAGCTCACCTTCCAGGATGTGATGGCTGTGGGCTTCTCTGCCATCGTAATGGATGCCATCATCGTATGCGGCACCATCGGTTTGGGAATCCTGGTGGGAAGACTCCTGAAAATTGACCGCAGCATCGCACTGCTCACCGCTTGCGGAAGTGCCATCTGTGGAGCTGCTGCAGTATTGGGTATAGATGGGGCCATTCGTCCGAAGCCTTACAAGACGGCAGTAGCCGTAGCCACCGTAGTCATCTTTGGAACATTATCCATGTTCCTCTACCCTATTCTCTACAGGGCTGGCATCTTTGACCTATCACCAGATATGATGGGACTCTTTACGGGTTCCACCGTTCATGAAGTAGCCCATGTGGTAGGTGCAGCCAATGCCATGGGAGCCGAGGTGAGCAACAATGCCATCATTGTGAAGATGATAAGGGTGATGATGCTGGTACCGGTATTACTGGTGATTGCATGGACCGTTGCAAGGGATGTTGCCAAAAGAGATAATCTGGAAAATGCTGATACCAACAAGCCTAAAATCAGCATTCCATGGTTTGCCATTCTCTTCCTGGTAGTGATCGGATTCAATTCTCTTGATTTGCTTCCGGAAAGCATAGTGGATTGGATTAACCAACTGGACACCTTCCTCCTGACCATGTCCATGGCAGCATTGGGAGCCGAAACAAGCTTTGACAAATTCAAGAAAGCTGGCATTAAGCCTTTCCTCTTGGCTGCCATTCTTTATTGCTGGCTCATTGGAGGTGGATATTGTCTGGTGAAGTTTGCTATTCCTTACTTACAATAATAGTATCACATATATGATACTGTCAAAACTGAATATCCATGTGAAATATTGAACGATTCACATGGATATTTTTATTCGTTAACGTCTTTACTTTCTTCTTCTCCAAGGTATTTCAACCGTAGGCTCGTAAGCTTTCAAGTCTTCATCACCTGTAAAGCTTTCAACTTCATATCCTAAATCTGTATAATATTTTACCACCTCAACAATAGAAGCATCGCCTAAAGCTTGCCCTCCTATAACAGTGATCTTCCACTTCTCTGCCAACTTTTTTAAGTTTTCAGGATTCCACAAACTGCTTTGTTCAGTAAATGCAGCCCATGGTGATTTCTCATCAGCCGAATCGATCATGATTTGAGCAAATTCCTCACCTAATGACATTCTGTCTCCTGAAGAATGAGCTATATGATTTTCTGTCTCAATGATCGTTGCCAGTGGCAGGATAAAGGTTGTTCCTTTCTTCTTTTCTTCCTCTATTTTCTCAGAGACCTTCTCGTATGTAACCAAGGCATTGCTTGGACCACAAGTTTCCTTTCCTGATACTTTGAGCCAAACGTAAAGTACACTCGTATCAATCACCAATACCTTTCTCATTATATTTTATCGTTAACCATCATTCTACCAATTGTTCCTGAAGCCATCAATTTGGTTAGATTCTCTTTTTCTTCCAAGAGATTGACATGACTATCACCATTCTCATCACGGGTAACATAGCTGACAAACGGAATCATCTTGTTGCCTAACTCATCTAACAAAACTGGATTATGCGTCGTACAGAGCACATCAACCTGGCGCTGTCGTGACAAGTCCTTCAACATATCAACCAACTCCTTAGCACGAGAAGGATGCAAGCCATTATCCACCTCTTCGATAAGCAATAAACTATGAGGTGCAACCGCCAAAAGAGCTACGACAATCGCTATAAAACGAAGCGTACCATCACTCATACCTCTTGCATCAACAGGTTGTTCGGGATTCCAATCCTCATAACAATAAAGCATGGCATCCGACTTAATCAGGCCAACAGGCTCAGATATCACCTTGTTAATATCACGCTCAGGAAGTGGTCGAACATAGCTAGACACCAGTGCTTCCACCTTCTTCTTTTCCTCAGGTGCCAATGCACATAAAACGCCAGCTACATTACTACCATCAGACTTCAACTCTTTTGAAATCTTGCAGTAATCACGCATCTTAGCAGGAACAGGATCAAGAATGATGATGCTACTATACTTGCCCAAATTGCGGTGAGTTAATAGACCGTGACCTGAATGTAGAAAAAAATATACTTGATGAAGGTTTAAGAAATATATCGGCAGGAACTGTCGATTACACTGATGGAAAGGGCGTAAGACTTGCTTGCAAGCATTCCTTGATGAAGTCGGAATCCTACAAGTCTTTAGCTTGTGGGTAGTTCAATTAATGTTAGCGGATAATAGTATCCGTTTTCAGCCTGTAAAAGTACAAAAATAAGATACTACGTCACAAATTACTCAATAATTTGCCACAAAAGTACAAATTTTCAGTGCATCCTATCTGCACAGTACTAAAAAAGCCACCAGTTTTACTGATGGCTCACCGATTTAAGAAATAAACTAATCAATTTACTATCCGTTGTATTCCAAACATTATGATTGTTCTAAATACTACAACTCCATCCTGTACCATATAAATGCCTGTTATGAACCAGGTACTGATGAAGCTATCAGAACTTCCTTGCCAGTTTCTCTGCCTCTACCGGCTTATTGGTAGTAATGAAATCAACATTCATTTCAATGAGCTTCTTGATGATAACATCATCATCAGAAGTCCATCCATTTACCTTCAATCCCAATTCATGAGCTTCTTTAATCCACTCAGGATGCTTGAAAAGTATCTTATAACAATAATCAATACCTTGATAACCAAGTTTCTTCACTTCAGCTGGTGTATAATTGCCATTAACATAATAAATAACAGCATTAGAATCCAACTGACGAACCAATGCACAAGCTGCAGAACTGAAAGAGATATACTCCACCTGTTTGGTCAAGCCCATACGATTCACCATCTCCACCGTTTTGCGAGTAAGACGATCTTCGTCGCACTGTAAAGGTTGTCTTTTGATTTCAAGAATCAGTTTTATTGCAGGATGATTCTTCAACTCATTTAAATATTGCTCTAAGGTTGATACTTCTTCTCCATTTTTTAGAAGTTGTATTTTCAAATCAGCATACTTTGAATCAGCAATGATCAAATCATTGATTTTCGGGTCATGGTTGACAATGATAACACTGTCAGCAGTGATATGCACATCACATTCAGAACCGTAAACCTTGGCATCTGCAGCCTTACGCAAAGAAGCTATCGAGTTTTGGGCCGAACCTTTCGTATCCCAATACCCACGATGTGCTATTATCTGAGTCTTAACTTTTGGATTTGAAATCAGAACAGTTTGCTCATATTTCTCTCCAAAATGATTGGTGAATACCACCGTAATACTCTTGGCATCAGAAGAAGGCAAGGCTCTAAACAGATGCCCGGTAGCAGTAAGACCTTCCTTATGTCCTTTGCTCGCAGCATAGGCTTCATCTACATCAACAAACTTCTCCATCTCACCCATGGCTTGTCCGTCCTGCAGCCATTCAACCTTGCAGCTTGGATCCCAATCCCAAACATTTACCACTACATATTGAGGCTGACTCAACATATTACCTTTACCATAAACACGCATCTGATAATCAATGCTATGACCTGTGGATTTATAATGCCATTTCAGCTGATTCCCATCCACATCCATCACCAGATAACCATTAGGCGCTCCACAGCGATTAACCTGACTCTTCCACCAGGCACCACAGGCGGCACCAATATTGTGTTCCAAAAGTTGAGCATCCATGACATTGTTCTGGAAATAATGAGTATGACCAGTCAAGACATGTACCTGATAATCCTTTAGGGCATCGGCCAACTCCTCTGCATTGCGAACATTGCCCTCACCCTCTGTGCTATTCCAAACAGCCGCATGCATATTGAGGAAGACCAAAGAGCCCTTCGGTACAAAACTCAAATCATGCTTCAGCCAGTCTAAATCAGCATCCGTAATAGCCTCTATATACTTCTTGTGACCCACGTAATTTATATTCTTCAACGTAACTACGTGTACTTTACCTATGTTGTAGGAATAATTGACAGGTCCGAAAAAACGGTGATAATATTGCTCTCCATATACAGGTGTACCAAGTGTCATATTATGCAAATCCTGATAACGCTTGTCGAAATCATGATTGCCTATACATTGGAAGGTAGTCATTTTGATGCCATCAAATGAGGCGGCATATTCACCATACAGGTTCATACTGTCAAATACTAAATCTCCCAAGGTATTGGCCACTACCTCTCTCTCTCGGCTCAGGGTATCCACATAGCCCTTCAAATCGCGGATAGATTCCTGCTTCCAACGCTTCATGTCATGCTCATTCTTTACCTGAGGATCAGAGATGGCAATATAATAAAACTTATCAGATAACTTTTTCCTCTTCTCCAAAATGAAATCATGTCGGCTGTGATCTTTTACAAGTTCATCCACGCGAACGTAAAAGCCTTTAGCAAGGCTCTTCTGGCAGGGAAGCACATAGGATGAAGGAGTGGATATACTGACGAACTTGCAGACATTGGTATCAGTAGGCAATGTCCATTCTCCAAGAGAATTGGTTTGCACAAAACTTCGGCCATTGTTTACAACCACCCCGGCAATCCCCTTACCCTTGATGTCTTTTACCTTACCGGAAAAAACAAAAGAAGAAGCTTGTTGGGCAGCCATACCCAATGGCATGGCCCCAATAGACGCTAACAACAGAATTTTACTCAGATTTTTATTCATCACGCTAAAAACTAAACATTTATCAATTTAATATGGTCAAAGAAAGCCAAAGCCTCTTCTGCAGTATTGGCATCACCGGCAGCCTCCTCCAAGGCTGCAGTATCACTCTCCAGGCAGATGATGTTGGCACAATCCAGTACATGACTCATGATTCGAATTGCCTCCTCTTTGGTCATATGCTGCGACTTATAGCTCTTCTTTACATATTTGTTAACACGCTCCACGGCCTTGAAGACAGCCGGCTTTCTAAATTCTGTTCCTGAAGAACTCAACCCCACCTCTACCTCATAGGTGTGGGTATAGTTACAGAGGAAAGTATTCCATTTCTTGGTAATCTCACCACCTAAGAAATGCTCTTCATCAAAAGCTGGCTTGACATTGGGAATCTCCCCACCATATACTTCGAGCGTAAACTCTTTCTTGTCCTGTGCAGCCATGTGGGCAATAGTACCCATCAGAAGCGCTGCAATCAAAAATAGTCTTACTTTCATTTTTTCAATCCTTTATTAAACATCTAATCAATTATAATTCTGGTCTCTTCTGCCAGATCAGTCGGGTATTGAAATCATCACCACCCATCGATTTCACAGCCTCCAAATAATGTTCACGATTCATACGTTGCAAGATAGCTGGGTATTTGAAACGATATGGCATATGCAATGAAGCATCTACACCTGGACCTTTCGGTACATCAGGATAACCGGTACGATTATACTCAAACCATTGCTGGAAATCAATAAAGAAGAGTGCATAGAACTTCTGTTCCATGATGCGGCGAAGCGTTCCATCATACGCTGCCTTCCCGTTATCAAAATACCCGTCAGGAACCTCAACTCCCCATTGCGTAATAGCTGCAGCAACAGCTTTTTCATAGAGCAGCTTGGCATCATCAGAGATAAGACCGCGTTGTGCCAACTCTGCCTTGATGAAGAGTACCTCTGCATAGGTGAGACACTGTATATCCTGTGGCGCTGTGGCCAGATTTGCCGCATTTGGAGAAGAAGCAGTAAATGTAGGCTCCACATCATAACCACTAGGCAAACCGATAAAGGAAGTAACCTCTTGACCGGTTTGAGGATCCTTATTGGTAGCCTGAGTTGCAAACACTTCCAGACGAGGATCCTTCCAATCCTGAAGACGATCGATGAAAAATGCAGAAAGTGACTTGTAGGCAGAAAGGTCTGATGGACGTGTCATTGGAGCTTCATCAGGAGCAATTCCTGAGATATGTACCTTAGCATTGTCATCATTCGATTCAAAAACCGGATAAGTAGTAGGATCTGCCAACATCTTCTTCAACTCAGCCTTGGCCAAATCACCCAATTCCTTGGAATCTATGACACGCAGCAAAGCGCGCAAACGCAAGGAGTTGGTAAACTTCTTCCATTTCAGGATGCCCTGCAAGTCAGAACCGCTGCTGCAATACATCTTGTCACCATTGGTATTGAACTGCAAACCTTTTTTGAGATTATATATGCTGTTCGCCACATCCAAGCTGTCGATGATAAACCTGTAGACATCAGTCTGAGACTCAAACTTTGGATAGTAGAGCTGTTCCTCACCACGGCATGATTCCTGTACAGGAATATCACCGAAGGCATCTGTCGTGTTCTCAAATATCCAGCATCTGAGGGTCAATGCAATTGCCTGATAGTTCGGATCTCCCACTTTCACGGCTTCGTCATAGATGGCCTTGGCATTGGTATTCCATTTGTAATAATTGGTCCAGACGCCATCACCTGCCGTATCACTGATGTTGAACCAGCCCACACCGCTGGTGGAGTTTGTTGTTACAAGGCACTGCATCAACTGGAAGGTCCAGCTATTGTATCGGGTCCAGGTGTAAGTGCCCATACCATAAATGAGAGGATCCAAAAAACTTCCAGCATTAGCAGTATTCATACGGGTTGGATCCACATTGGTATCGTCCATTGATTCGCATGCCGAGGTCATCAGCATGAAAGGAACGGTCATCAGCGTCATTATATTTCTAAAAATCTTTTTCATCGATTCTTTCTTTTTTTGTTCATTACATCTTATTCTTAACTAGAAATCAACTTTGAGATTAACACCCCAGGAACGACTGGTAGGAAGAGTACCCACCTCTACACCTGGTACAAATGTATTGCCATCAAGTGAGGTTGTCTCCGGGTCATACATTGGATAACTGGTAATGCAAAGCAGATTGCGCCCATATATACCCACTGAAGCATTGTTGATGAAAGTATTCTTCAACCAAGATTTTGGCAACTGATAATCCAGACGAACCTCGCGAAGCTTGAGATAAGTGGTACTGAAAGTATTGGTTTCCACATTACCAATGCGGTAATACTCCTTATAATATGACTCCAGGGTGACAAGTTTCTGATTCGGACTATAAGTACCATCTCCGTTATCAACCACACCCGGTGCTATGCAATACACACCAGCTACAGGAGTAATCTTCTGCTTTTCAAAGAGCTTCAGAACATCAGGGTCCGCAATATCCAGGTAGAGACTGGTTCCAGGCTTTCTACCATTCAAGGTCTCAGCCAGGTGACCCTGTTCGCACATCTTGTGATGTGACTGAGAATAGGTCATACCTCCAACCTTTCCATCCCATTGCATGGAGAATGACCAGTTCTTGAAGCGCAAAGAGGTATTGAACGCACCCTCCCAGTCTGGTAAGGCACATGCCACATATTCAATCTCAGAAGGACGAGCAGGCAAACCGGCAGAAGTGATAATCACCTCACCCTTAGCATTACGCTTGAGTTTGTAGCCCCAGATATCTCCCGTGGTTCCACCTTTAGTGCCGATGATACTTACATTGCCACTCACATAAGAACCGAGAATCTGACGCTCATCAGCAAATTCAGAAAGTGATTCTATCTTGTTCTTATTGGTTGACCAGGTAGCGGTCATATCCCACTGCCAATCTCTATTCCTGATAGGAGTACCACGGAGTACGATCTCCACACCTCTGTTGCTGACACATCCCGAATTGATGGTACCCTTGGTGTATCCAGTAGTAGGATCAAAGGGAGCATTGAGAATCTGATTCTTGGTGCGATTATAATAATAGGTCACATCCAATCCCAAACGGCTGCCAAATGCTTTGAAATCCAATCCTCCTTCCCAGTTGGTAGACATCTCGGGCTTGAAGTCGGCATTATAAAGTGTACCTGGCTTAACCAAAGAACCCGAGAAATCACTAGTTGTATAGTAAGGTGATGTCTTGTAAGGCTGAGTATCATTACCCACCTGTGCCCAAGAAGCGCGCACTTTCAGCAGATTCACCCACTTTGGCATTTTCATCATGCTATTCAACACACCACTCAGACTCACAGAAGGATAGAAGAAAGAACGATTCTTGCGCGGCAAGGTAGATGACCAGTCATTGCGCCCTGTTATATCCAGGAACAACATCTCCTGATAAGCCAGATTAGCCATGAAATAAAGCGAGTTCACACGCTTCTTGCGAATAGTGGTACCAACCAATGGATTTGAAACTCCATTGGCCAAACTATATACACCAGGCGTATTCAAACCGGTAACAGAAGCTGACAACAAATCATAATACGACTGCATCATGTTACCACCCGCTGAAGCATTCACGTTGAGTCCATTCTCGAAACTGTTATGGTAAGATAAAAGTACATCAGAGTTAACCTCATAGTCAAAGATGTTCTGCTTCTTGAAGAAACCGGTAGGGAAAGCCTTGTCATCCCATGGTCTGTGCTGCTCCTGCTGCTGAGCCGTAGCCTGTAAACCAGAACGCAATTGCAAATCAAGGAAACGATTGATGGTAAAATTGGCAGAAATATTACCATTGAAACTATGCTTCTTTGCAGGGTTGGTTGCCTCGTAAAGCAAAACATACGGATTAGGCAGATAACTGGAGAATGGACGTATCTGCTTGATATTCTCCTTACCCTTGTACCACATTGGCTTAAACCAATCGAGGTTGAAGTTAGGATTCATGAATATCAGGAAATAGCTTAAGGAGTTAGAGTTATAGGTAAGCTGAGGAGTATTCTCCACATCTCTGTAAGTATAACTCATACGTGCATTGATCTTCACACGCTTGGAAATCTGTTGTGATCCGGCGAAAGCTGCAGTCAAGCGCTGATAGCCAGAGTTAGGCAAAATCCATTCACTCTTACTATGAGTCAAAGAGATACGCATATTGCCTGTACCGTTATTACCAGTCAAGGCCAGGGAGTTGGTCATCGTATGCCCCGTTTGGAACAATCCGGAGTGATTGTCTTTATAGGCTCTCCAAGGAGTGGCCACATCAGCACGACCTTCTTTCTCCGGGTCATATTGATAGAACATCTGGCCATCAAACTTCGCACCAAAAGCTGAGCTTGTACCACTGGTGCTAGCCAAACCATCATCACCTGCACCATAGGAGTAATAAGGTTGTCCAGCCCACTCTGTCCCCTTAGAACCGATGTTCTTGGCTACACCCTGTCCGAATTCATACTGATAATCAGGAAAGTGAGCAGCCTGTTCCCAGGAATTATTGAAATTATAACTGATACCTAATCCCTTCTTGGCTTTCTTACCAGACTTGGTGGTAACCATAATGACACCATTAGCAGCTCTTGAACCATAGAGAGCAGAGGCAGACGCTCCCTTCAATACCTGAATGCTCTCAATGTCATCCGGATTTAAATCAGAGAATCCATTACCAAAGTCAATCGAACCTTCGGAGTTGCCACCGGCACCATAAGAGCCACCAGGATTATTCATAGGGCTGGAAAGTGGCACACCATCCACAACGATAAGTGCGCCATTTCCGTCCATATTCATGGAAACGTTGCCACGAAGATTAATCTGGGTTGATGACAGGGGACCACCGGCTGAAATGACATTCAAACCTGCCACCTGTCCCTGCAAAGCTTGAGACCAGTTGGCAGGCATCGTTGCCGTAATTTCAGAACCAGATACGGTTTGGGTAGCATATCCGAGACTTTTTTCCTCACGCTTGATACCCAAAGCGGTAACCACTACATTATTCAGTTCTATAGGATCGTCGCTGAACTTCGACTTCTGTATTTTTTTACCATTTACAGAACTTTTCTTTTCAATAGTCTTGCTGCTATCCTGTGCAACTTGACCATACATGCTTCCTGCTGTACAGCATAATGTGAGCGCGAAGAAACAATGCTTCATACGTTGCTTTTTCATTTACTACCTTTTTATAGAGAATTCATAACTAACAATTTCTGGTGCAAAGGTAGGACTATGATATTACGTATTGAGGTCAATGAGGATACATTCTATTTACTTTCTTGTTGCCAAAGAATTACAAACAAAGCTAACTTCCACATTTACAACTGATTGCAAAAAATGGAGCAAACTAAAGACAACAGTTTGCAAAACTCAGCCAAAGGAAGAATGCTTTGATGCCTTTACTCCATTACCTGTTGCTGTCTTCCTCTAACCTGTGATACCGTTCATATACATCAAGAGCATACTCCTGCCTGAGCAGTTCACCCCGATGAAGCCCTTCAACCACCTCTGCCGTAAGTCCACAATCACTGAAATCAACAAGATAAGTACAAAGCAACTTGTTGATGATAGGAATGAGATCCTTTGCTCCTAAGCTGCAAGCTAAATCAATGGCCGCAGCCACCACGTAACCATCACAACAGTCAGCGGTTTCCAATCTGCCATCATAGAAGACGAGCATGTCCTTCACCCACGCTGTCGCCTGTTCCTTCAAGGCAGGATTCTTTTCAACATAAAACTCCACATATTCATAAACGTTCATGCGGCAGTAATGGTCAAGCTTTGGCGTTTTCAGGAATTTCGTGAATTCAGAGAAAGGATCCGGATTCAACTTGTAGAGGGTTGGGGCAAAGAGATAATTGGTCGCCAGCCAGCTCAACTGATCTAAGAAATCACTTTCAAACTTCAATACATCCATCAGAAGACGGAAAGATTCCATGTTACCCACCTCTGCAAGAAGGATGATGCTATGACGTATGGCAGCAAACAATTCCCCTGTCGCTTTCAAATGCTGGTATTTGCCCAAGCCATACCTGATTATGTTCTCCAAGTCCTGACGCAACTCCTCGTGATCTATAGTCAGCAAGAGATCGATGATGTGATCCGGCAGGATCCATTTATAGGCATGAAAAGTCAGATACGACATCACTTCGGGATGCAGCAGCTTGATATGAGTTGGATATGATGGCAATTCGTAGCCATACACTTCCTCATGGATTTCATATTCACAACCCTGAAATTCCTCTTCATGCCAATCCCATCCACCAATATATGCCGTACTATCTCCTATTCGGAACTTGAAGTTTCTGCCAAGATGTTCCTGCATGGTAGAAAGATAACAAGATACCTCCAACCTGTCTTCTGCAAGCAGATAATGCATACCATTCAAGCCCCATTGATATTCAATGAGAGGAACGTTGTCATCATCTTCTTCCAGGATATATTGAGTAATGTCCCATGCATCAACAGGTTCAATGCCGGCTTCCTCAGCAAATTCAATGGAACCATAGATCAGATTGTGAGCCACCTCATATGGTATCTCCACCATCCTGTCATTCTCTTTATCCGAGTAGTACTCAACAATTTCTGCCAACTTTCTGGGTGATACGTTGAAGAAATATCTGGTTCCTATCAGACCCCTGCACAACTTGTCGATGCAGAAATCCGCACATGTTACAGTTCCCTTTGGGTGAATACGTGTCACGATGACCATAATTTCATCGGCATCTTTCCAGTTGGCATAAGTATAGCATTTGCCAAGAGGAAGCATACGGGCTTTCTCCTTGATATATTTCTCCGGACTCATCGGCTGAGCACCGGATTTATTGTTCTTTTTCCCCATTCGTTTTAAATTTATCTTATCTATCAATTTTTCCAGTAAACAAAAGTATTGAACACCTGTCGGCGGGAAGCCTAAACTTCTCTCATTTGAACATAAAGGAAAAACATCTGATCAGGAATAGAACGTTAGTTTACCTTATGTCAAATCCTAGAGACTATTATCAATGAAAGAATCCAATTCTTTACACTGCTTATAGTACGTATACACTTCCTTTATAGAACAAATTTTTGACATCATATATTTATTACATAGCACTTCGAGAGAAGAAGATGTTGAGCCAATGCCATCAAATTACAGGAATTGTATCAGGCAGGAAAGAAATGGGGCGTGAAGGTAGATGGTAAAGTTATCGTGCCACCCCTCTACTGCAGTATAGCGCAACCTGTTGGTGCCTATTGCGCCTTTGAACAGATACCCAAACATTGGGGCATTATGACATTGAAAGGAAAAGTGATTGTTGATGCCAAATATGAGAAGGTGGAGATTCGTGACAATGGAATCGCCGTGGTAACAGGCATCACGGGAAAAACACAGACAAACTTTTAAAGGTAAAAGAGTAAAAAAAGTAAAAGGGTAAAAAGGATTTTTGCTTTTTGAAATGACAATGAAGAAGATCAATGCTGTAAGCATGCAATAAAGCAATAGACAAATAGCGCAATACCTATATAGATATAAAAGTTAAGGGCGCTCTATCCTTTAGGAAGGAGCGCCCTTTTCTTATAATCTGACAGGAATCCCTATCTTGTTATACACATATCAATGCGAGAAAAATGATATATATAAATTATTGCCACAAAAACAACATATCCGATAGCAAAATGTCATTTTAAAGGCTAAAAACAAGTGGTTGACCCATATCAAGAAAAACATATTGCAATGATATTTCTCGGCAAAAGATGCCGTTATTCGATAAAAAAGTGTTAACTTTGCACTCGCATTTAAGGAATAACAAATAATAAATTTTAAAAAGGTTAATAATTATGATGACTATTTTTACAATGGCTTTCGCCGCAGTTATGTTTTCAGGTATGGTTCTTTGCATGGGCATGTTCTTGAAACACGTAGTAGACTCAATTCCAGAAATGGCCAACATGAGCCATTCTGTTAGCTTGAGCAAGTAAGAATAGAACACTACGATATACATATATATGAATCACTTTAGAAATAGAGAGAGATTTATATAACGATGGGGGCGGGTTTCTTTTACGGAACTCGCCCCTCTTGCTTAATATTCCATCGAGAAGGTGATACCTCTTCGCATCATATCTTTCACAGTTGGCTTCAGTCTTGTCAGGAAGCCCTCCCATGAACGGTTCTTCTGGAAACTCCATATTGCCTCTTCCACAAGAGACACCCATTCTTCCTCTACTCCTCCACAAGCCCATGAAAACTCATCACCATTCGCCCAATTCTGAGCAAGGATATACAGAAAGAACGACTCCTCTATGGTCAAACCATCAGCTTTCTCCGCCATATACGCACTAGCCGCCTTCTCTATTAGATAAGCCATGACCTTGAGCTTACCGCCGGCAGAAAGACAAATAATCGGAGAAAAAAGCAAGGAAACATCAGTACAGCTTAAGACAAAATAAAAAAAGCCATTGCCTAAGATCCAACAATCTCTGTCAATGGCCAACCCTATCTCTTAGCAGACATTTTACTTAAATGCCTGAATATACTGCTTTAAAGCATCACGTAATATCTCTTCACAACTCTTTTTTGTCTTAATCTTAGTGAGCATAAGCTGCTCATAGTTTTCATCAGACAAATAAGTCTGAACACCATGTATAGTGGCTCTTTTCTCTGCAAGAGACATCTTCTGTTTCTTTACAACAGGCTGTTCATTGCCAGGACGTACTGTCTGATTCATATTACTAAACGCTGTGCGAAAATCCTTTCCTGCCATAATTCTAAATATTTATAGATTAACAATACGGCGTTAAATTAACAATTAATCGTCTGTAAATCAATAACTTATATTAAGAAATGCTTATGAAAACTTAACTATAAAAAGTTGGTCAAGTCGCTGATGACCAACATTTATCTGGTGAAACGAATTTTTAAAGCATGTGGGTACACCCCGAACCGAACTTTAATTAGCAAGATTTTCAAAGAACTCTCGTGCTTACAGCGTATAGCTGCTTAGCACATTATTGAATTATTAACGAACTATTGTTTCATAGGTTCCGGAGATTTCCATTATCTTACGGAATATTGGGTGTCAAGAATTCATGAACCTTTCTCGCTCATTGTTTTCGATCATCATCCGGATATGCAGCAACCAGAATGGGAGGGTGTTGTTCTACAGTCAGGCAGAGATAGACCATCACCAGGCTTGACCGTCGAAGGCTGGTAAACTTATACATGAGCCGGTTTACATGTCTATAGATAAGGATGTATTGAGAAAGCAGGATACCATCACCGACTGGAACAATGGAGATATGACACTTATGCAGCTCCAAGCCGTGCTTCGCATCATCTATGCCCATGAAAAAGTGATAGGGGTAGATATTACAGGCGAATGTTCAGCACGCTTGACTATTTCTCTGAGTTGGAGGATGCAGAGATTAACAACGAGGCAAATGAAGAATTGCTAAGGATGATTCTGGAGGAGAACCATCCTTAGCCTTCTTAAGCGTAAGCTTGAAGAATATGGTCTAGCTCGTCGAGTTCTTCCTCCTTTGTTGCCCAGCTTGTAACGAATCGGCAGATGATTTCATGTTCGCTCTTTCTTTCCCATATCTCGAATGCTACTTTTGGGGAAAGGGCCTCGTAGAGGGCAGGTGAGAGTACTACAAACTGCTGATTGGTTGGAGAATCGTAGGCAATGGCGATACCATGCTTTTCGAAGATGCTGCGGATGCGGGTAGCCATAGCGATGGCATGGCGCGATATCTTGAAATAGAGCTCATCCGTAAACAGCGTGTCAAACTGGATGCCGAGCATTCTGCCCTTGGCAAGCAAGGCTCCATGACGCTTTACGTTGGTGAAGAAGTATTTCGGTGCCTTCATGCCCGAGAATACCACAGCTTCTCCCATCATGGCACCCACCTTGGTTCCGCCGATATAGAATACATCACAATGTTTTGCAAGGAATGGCAAGTCATAGTCGCATGCCGCTGAAACCAGACCGTATCCCAGTCGGGCACCATCGATGAAGAGACGGAGGTCATATTTCTGGCAGGTTGCATACAGCGCAGCCAGTTCTTCTCTGGTGTAGACCATTCCGAACTCAGTCGGCATCGAGATATAAACCATGCCTGGCTGCACCATGTGAGGATGCGATTCGTCGGCTAGGAAGGTATCCATATAAGCTGACAGGGTGCCGGTTGTCAGCTTGCTGTTTTTTCCTGGCAGGGTAATGACCTTATGCCCGAAAGCTTCTACTGCTCCTGATTCATGTACCTCGATATGACCGGTTTCCACACAGATTACTCCTTCGCATCCCATGAGGACGGAATCAATGACCGTGGTGTTGGTCTGCGTACCGCCTATCAGGAAGAACACTTCTGCATTCTCATTGTCCACAGCCTTGCGGATTTTCTCTTTTGCAGATTCAGAGTATGGATCAAAACCATAACCAGATGTTTTATCACTGTTTGTCTTGCCAAGAGCTTCTAGAATCTCTGGCAGCATACCATTGTTGTAATCACTTTCAAATGAAATCATATTCTTAATATTACGTGTTTTAATTTGAACTAATTTCTTTATTCTGTTTCTATTTTTACTTCTGTCAGTTTACCCGTCTGTGAGTCGATGATATAACCATACAGATTGCAAAGGTAATGATATCACCCTTAGAAAAATGGGAAGCATGCAAAGTTAAGAAAAAAAATGGTTAACAATGGCAAATAACCAAGAAAAATTCCATGAAATAATAATTTTTTATAAAAAGAATATTATATTGGACCTTTTCTTGCGTAAACAGGAAATTTTAGTTACCTTTGCACGAAAAGCACTACTTGGCATGAAAATTCAAGAAGTAATGAAATGATTTGTGTTCTTCAGCGACCAGATGTCATCGAAGAAACGGATGAAAACGCAAAGTAAATGAAAAACTAAAATGAAAAGAGAATATTAACAAATGGAACAAGAAGAAAAGAAACAGAAATCTCAAGCTGCAGAGAATCAGGCATCCTGCTCGCCTCTGCAGCCAGTTGAACCACATCCTTTTATTTCTGTCATACCGCTGGCAGTACTTATCACCCTCATCATCCTGGTTGTCAAAATCTTCCCTGATGATGCCCTGGCTGGTGCCTCTCAGGTGGCCCTCATGATAGCCACAGCCGTTTGTGTAGCACTCGGTATGGGCATCTATAGGATGAAATGGAATATCTTTGAAGAGATGATCAAAAAGACTGTGGGCGATGCCGGAGTATCTATCCTGATCCTGCTGCTCATCGGAATGATGTCAGCTACCTGGATGATCAGTGGTGTGGTACCCACATTGATATATTATGGTGTACAGATCATGTCGCCAACCTTTTTCCTTCCCTGCGCATGCATCATCTCCAGCATCATTTCTGTGATGACGGGAACCTCATGGACCACTATTGCCACCATCGGTATTGCTCTGATGGGAATCGGTGATGCCCTGGGAATACCAGCTCCCTACACCGCTGGAGCCATAATCTCCGGTGCCTATTTCGGGGATAAACTCTCGCCTATGAGCGATACCACCGTCCTTGCTTCGAGTATAGCCGGAGCGGATCTCTTCTCACATATCCGCTATATGCTCTATACTACCATACCAAGCATCTTGCTCTCGCTGGTACTCTATCTCATCATCGGACTCTGTTATGATTCCAAGCCAGTGGATATCAGCCAGTATCTCACCGGTCTGAGTCATGGTTTCAATATCTCCTTGTTTACGATGCTGGTTCCGGCTTTTACAGGATGGCTCATCTACCGCAAGACTCCATCTCTCATTACACTTCTTCTTTCAGCCCTTTCAGCATGCATCTGTGCCCTCATTCTCCAGCCGGAAGTACTTGCAGGGATAGCAGGTGAAGACAGCATCTCTGCCAAAAGTCTCTTTGAAGGAATCATGACCACCTGCTATACCCATACCCAGGTAGATTGCGGTATGGCTAACATCAATGATCTCGTAGCCACCCGAGGTATGGCTGGCATGCTCAATACCATCTGGCTCATCCTCTGTGCCATGTGTTTCGGTTCATGTATGGTAGCTAGCGGCATGCTCCACGCCATTACCCACATGCTCCTGAAAAGCATCCACAGCACCGTATCACTTGTCTGCAGCACCGTGACATCAGGCGTCTTGCTCAATCTCGTTATGGGTGACCAGTTCCTGAGCATTATTATGAATGCATCTATCTATAAGGATGAATATGCCGAACGAGGCTATCGTCCGGAACTCTTGAGCCGAAGTACAGAGGATAGCGCTACCGTAACGAGCGTATTGGTTCCATGGACAGCCTGCGGTATGACGCAGAGTACGGTTCTTGGTATCCCGACACTTGTCTATCTCCCCTTCTGCTTCTTCAACATCATCAGTCCTTTGATGAGTTGTTTGGTTGCCATTCTTGGCTTCGTACCCAATCCACAACCCAAGGAAAACAAAGCATCTGCAGCGGAAGAGACTGATATCCATTAATATTAATAGGAGATTCATTGATTCCCAATGACGGCAAGCAGACGCCGATAATCATGTGCTTTATGATGTGTGTACGCAAACAGGTTGCATAAAACGTGCAAACGTTTGCACATAGAAATGTAACCTTTTTGAAACTTTTTCTTGCTTCGTATTGGATTTTTTCTTAAGTTTGCAGCCGAAAATAGATGCCAACTAACAAACGAAGGCTAAGTTTAATATAAACGAAACCAAATATAAAAGTAAAGGTATGATGAAGCAAACATTCATAAAATCAGCTATGTTGCTGCTGCTGATCCTTTCAACGGCAACGACGCGAGCGCAGGAGGTCGCTCTGAAGACCAACTTACTGGGATGGGCTTCCACATCTGCCAACGCCGGCATCGAAATCGGCACGGGCAAGAAAACAACCTTCCAACTCTTCGGCACCCTGAACCCCTGGAAGTTCTCGGGCGACAAGAAGATGAGATTCTGGAATGTTATGCCAGAATACAGATGGTACACCTGCCAGAAGTTTGGAGGTCATTTCTTCGGAATTCATGCCTTAGGCGGTGAATACAACATTAAAAACATTGACATGCCCTTCGGCATCCTGCCGAAAACTCTGGAGGGCAGGCACTATGAAGGCTGGTATGTAGGTGGAGGCCTCACCTACGGCTATCAGTGGCTACTCAATAAGCACCTCAATTTCGAAGGGTCTATCGGTTTGGGATATGCCTACAGTCCTTACAAGCTTTACGGACGATGCGAAAAATGTCTCGACAAAGACCACCGCAACTATGTGGGCCCTACAAAAGCTGCACTATCTCTCATATACGTGTTCTAAGAATTTAATTTAACTGTAGTTTTAAACTGACAATAAAAACACGTAATAATTAGACAGAATACAAAAAAATAGGCAAATCATAATATGGATAAAATGAAGCTTTATGCGGTCATTTCGCCCCTCTGCATACTCCTTTCTCAGGGCATCATGCCTGCTCAGGCTCAACAGCTGGCAGGGGGTAAGATTCAGGTAGAAAGCGTCTTGGCACGTAAGAACGGCAACCGGATGGACGTTGCCTTCCGTATGAATCTGAACGAATTGAAGATGAAATCAGAGCAGCAGATTGTTTTCACACCGGTAATGGTAGGAACTGATTCTATCGCTCTCAACCCTATCATCATCCAGGGTAGAAACCAGGCTGTAAGATACCGCCGACTTGCCGACAGCAAGAAGAATCCGCAGGCACAGGTTCTTACCCGCAAGAACAAGACCAGTCAACAGGTTTACTTCGCCCAGTCTGTTCCTTACCAGAAATGGATGAAGAAGTTCAAACTCTCGGTGAAAGAAGATCTCTGCGGATGTGGCAACCTGATAGAACAGGACAATACGCCGATTGCGGATATCGACCGTACACCGAAGATTACGAAGGATTTCTTTGTGCAGCCGAAGGCGGAAGCCAAGAAGGTAAGAGCCGAAAAGGGTGAAGCTTATCTCAGCTTTGTGGTTAACAAGAGTTATATTCTTGCCAACTTCCGTGAGAATGCTACTGAGCTGAAGAAGATTACTTCCACCATCGACCTGGTAAAGAACGATAAGAACGTTGAAATCACAGATATTGATATCCATGGTTTTGCTTCGCCTGATGGTTCGTATGCCAACAACAAGCGCCTTGCCAACGAGCGTGCAGCTGCCCTCCGTAAATATGTGAGCAGCCTCTACACCTTAAACAGCAAGCTCTTTACCTATCAGGCTACACCGGAAGACTGGGAAGGATTCAAGAAGAAGATCCAGGCTAGTCATCTGGCTGATAAGGAAGCAATTCTCGAGATAGCTAACTCCTCGCTGGCTCCCGACGATAAGGACCTGAAGATTAGAAAGCTCCATCCGGCTAGTTACCGCTACATCCTGGATCATATCTATCCTCGTCTCCGTCATAGCGACTATACGGTAACCTACACGGTTCGTCCGTTCAGCATCGAAGAAGCCAAGGAGATATTGAAGACCAAACCACAGCAGCTTTCTCTGCAGGAGATGTTCCTGGTGGCACAGACTTACGAGCCGGGTTCGCCAGAGTTTAACGAGGTATTCGACATCGCCGTCCGCCTCTTCCCAGATGATGAGACAGCGAATCTCAATGCCGCCTGCACCGATTTGCAGAAAGGTGATCTTACTTCTGCCGAAAAGCATCTTGCCAAGGCAGGCAACTCAAAAGAGGCAGAGCGTGTAAGAGATGTCTTCAAGCAGATAAAGGAATTGGAATAACAGAAAATTAGAGAATAACGATTATAAACAAGCTTAACTTTCAAAGATTATGAAGATTAAACATTTATTTGGCTTAGCTGTCATCGCAGCTATGACAGCAAGCTGTTCAAGCAATGAGGACCTGGGAACCGCAGGTCCAGGTACTGGTACTAATGAAGCAGGTGTTGGTTATGCAATTTTCACCATCAACTTGCCTTCGGTAAGTGGAACTCGTGCAGCAGATGCTGGTGGTGCTGAAATGAATGAAGGCACAGAAGAAGAGTATGCTGTAAAAAGCGCAACTGCCCTTATCTTCCAGAAGTATGGTTCAGATGAAGGCTCTTACAAGTTTGTTGAGAGCGTAACTTTACCTATAGATGGATGGAAAGACGATCCCACAGATGGTATCACAACTACTTCTAAAAAGCTGGTAGCAAAGCTTACTAATGTGGATACCAAGAATGATTATAGTGTTTTGATTTTGCTTAACAATAATAAAACTGGTGGTGGAGCAAAGGTTGAATTGCCTACTGCAGGTCAAAGTTATAATGATTGGAATAGCAAAATTTTGACTCCTTCAGTTACTGATTTGGCTGCTTCTGGTGACTTCTATATGGCTAATGCTCCGTTGAAAGGAAGTGCTGACTCACCTGCAACTTTGGTTAGTATTGACAAAAATAAAATATATGCCAGCGAGGCAGAAGCAAATAAAACTACTAACGATTGTGCTGCAACAGTTTATGTAGAGCGTGGTGTAGCGAAGATGACTGTTGCTGACCCTGGAACAAAAACTGTTAAGAATAAGGCAACATCGACTGACACACAGAGTGAAGTAACATTTAGCAAATGGGCTTTGGATATCACAAACAAGAAGACATACGCTGTTCATAATATTGATGGCTTGAGCAAAGATTTCCCTGCTATTTGGACTACAAAACGTTTCACTGGTACTAACAACCGAGTTTATTGGGGTACGGATCCTAACTACAATTTGGCTGAACTCAATACTAATGATGCCAAAAGAAAAGAAGAATTCAATTTTATCACTGCTCCAAGTGAGATTAATAAAGACTTCACCAACACCACCAACACCAACACCAATCCGGTATATTGCTTAGAGAACACCTTTAACTTGGCAAACATGTATCAGGGTCAGACAACCCGCGTTATCTTCAAGGCAACATATACTCCTAAGGATGATGCAGGCACACCCCTTGCAGAGCAAGATGGAACATTCTACACCATCGGTAATATGACAACTATCCTGAAAGAAGCAGACTTGAAGAAAGCTGTAGATGCAGCAGCAACTTCAGTTCTCTCAGGTTGTACAGTTGACTATACAAATCTCAAGCAAGAAGGATCTCATGTGATTACCTTGGCAGATATCAAGGATTCTAATGGTACAACTCTTGTTGCCGATAAAAATTATAGTGGTAAGACAGGTTCAGAAATCGTTAAAGAGATTAATGATAAACTCGGCTTGATTGATGGAGCAGGACATGCAGACGCGATGGTTGGTATCAATACATACGCACAGGGTGTTACATATTATATCGCTCGTGTTAAGCACTTCGGCTCATTGACTCCATGGAGCTCAGGTGAATCTTATGGAACAAATAACGATAAGTATCTTGGCCGTTATGGTATGCTCCGTAACAACTGGTATGAATTGACAGTTGGCAACGTCTATGGCCCTGGCTACCCTGGTGTACCTCCAGTAGACCCAAATCAGCCAGATGATGAGAACGAGAAGTATCTTAGCGTCAGCGTGAAGATCCTTTCTTGGGCTAAGCGTTCTCAGAGCGTTGATTTGTAATCCATTACACATTATTATATATAGCTCAGCCGCTCTAGCGCTAAGGAGCGGCTGGCTATCTCGGAAGAATAAGAATCTATTTATACACTTTACTTTTTCATAAAACAGATAAGCATCATGGCAAACAAGAAGTTTAACAGTTGGATCAAGAATATATGCATGGGATGGGGCTTCATCATGGCCGGCAGCCTGCTAGCAAGCTGCAACGACTTGATGCACGACGACCTGCCTCCTTGTGACATGGGTGTTGACTTGCAGTTCAAGTACGACTACAACGTGCAGCGTGCCGACATGTTCAAAGATCATGTGGGCGGACTCTGCGTATTCGTATACGACGAGCAGGGCAACTTCATTGCTCGCCATGATGCCTATAACGATGCGACATCACAGCCGCTCAAGGACCCTAACTATGCCATGCGAATCAATCTGGAACCGGGCAAATACAGATTCGCAACCTTCGCCTTCCAAAAGAAATACGAAGATGCACTCGCGCAGCCAGGTGCCAAATTCCAGATAGCTCTGCCACAGCAGGGTGACAACATCACCGCCCTCCATGCCCGTCTCGACCGCGAACAGGGCAAGGTAAACAACCAGAGCCAACCGCTTGATACACTCTGGCAGGGACTCAGCAACGAACTGGTTGAAGTAAAAGACCTGCAGGTTACACGCCATACCATCGGTCTGGTTCGTGATACCAAGCAGCTCACCATCAGCCTGCATCAGACCGACGAGCCTGCCAACATCAATGCCGATGACTTCAGTTATCAGATAACCAATGCCAACGGCGATATCAGTTACGACAACTCTCTCCTCCCCGACGAGGAGTTGACATATACCCCATATTACACCTGGACCACTGAGTTTAAGGATAACGAGGGCAATGTAAAGGAGCGCACCGCTCATGCCGCCCTCATGTTCTCCCGACTCATCTGGCATCCGGCAGAAGAAAACGACAAGAACGCCATCCTCACCATCACGAACAAGACTACTGGCGAAGAGGTGGCACGCATCAATCTTGCAGACTTTCTGGCTCAAGGCCGTGGCGCCTTCGAAGCCCGCCATTATTCAGAGCAGGAATTCCTGGATCGAGAGTACGACTACAAGCTCGACTTCTTCCTCCAGGGCAACCAGTGGAAGTATGTGCAGCTCAGCATTTCCATCCTGGATTGGAGCAAGCGCATCCAGCGTGTCGATTTCTAACCGTTTCAGGTGTCAGAGCCCCTTCCGGGCATTTAGCTCATAAGAGTATTTGACTTTAAAAATTAGAAACAATGAAAATACGAGATTTCATTTTAAGTTTAGTTAGTTGGTTTATATTGTTGGTTACAGTAAGTTGCTCTGACGAACTTGGAGGCGAGCGCACTCCCATTTCGTCAGAAAGCAACTTGCATGTACTCGTGCCAACCGTGCTCAGCAGCCGCGGCACCAATCCCGACGATGCTTCCGGCCTTCCTACCTACAATGCCACGGTAGATGAATGCCAGATCAACGACCTGACCCTCTATGCTTTCCCTACAGGAAATGAAGGCAAGCTCCTGAAAAAGACGCTCCCTGCCCCACTGGCTTCGATGATGCTGGAGCAGCATGTAGCTAACTATCAGCTCAATATCGAGCCGGGCACTTACCATATCTATGTGGTTGCCAATATGAACAAGGTGTTGAGTGGTCAGACTATCCAAACAGAAAAAGATCTCAAAAAAATAGTACTGAACTATTATGTAGCTGGAACAGAACCGGGAATGCCGGTTTCTACAAACATCCCGATGATTTATGAGCCAAAGGATGTGAACGGTAATATCATCGATACAAAAATAGAAAAAAGTGGTGATAAATATACCGAGGTGGTAGCTAACCTGAAGTTTACATGCGTAAAGGTTAAGCTCAACCTGCTTTTCGACCCTACTGCTGAAGGTTCTGCATTCAAAGGAAAGAGCTATCGCATCAAGGATATTCTGGCTCAAAAGCTTTCTCCTAGCACCACGCTGAGTTGGAATGGAGCATTTAGCAATTCTAATGTTAGCTATGATTATGCCAAAGGTTTTGAAAATGAAGTTTATGCAACTTCTTCTGAGGCAAGCAATAAGGGTGGTTATTATAAGGCGGGAGACTGGACAGAGAAAGCAGACAATGCCAATGTGAATAATAAGAACATCATCACCCTTGTTCAGGGTGCTACTCCTACAGCTGCTCCACAGAATGCCGCCGATAAGTGGCTTTTCCAAGGCACTTACTATCTGCCTGAGCGTTATATCGCCAATGCCTCTCAGCAGTCTACCCTCAAAGTTAATGGCTTTGTGAATGATAGCTTTGAGAACAACTATACGATTAAGCTGGGACATCGCCCAACTTCCACCGAAGTTCCGACCTTCCCTCGTGGCACCTATTATGAGATTATCGGCAACATCAAGAGTCTGGGAAACATGACTCTCGACTGTAATGTGAGCGTAAAGGACTGGACTCCTGTAACGATAGATGCCGACTTCAACCATACTACTTTGTGGGTAAGCAAGACGAAGGCGAGCGTAACATCTACCACGACAGACTCCATCGACTATGAGTCGAACGTAATGCTGACAGAGGCAGATTTCGGTTGCGATGAAAAGGTAACAACATCCAGTGGTGAGAAAGAAATTGTGTTGACCAAGCTAGATGCAGTGAAACATAGAATCACATTCAAAATCAACGAGGACATTAAGTTCTCCGACTATAATGGAAAGCACACGGGTATGGCAAAGATTTGGATTAAGGCTGGTAACATTAAGAAGTATCTCGATGTAACCTATGATGCCTCTCCTTATTTTGAGGTAAATCCACAGGAAGTAACCATCTATTGGGGTAGCGACAACACTACCAAAGTGGTACAGTTTAAGACCAACCTCGGCGGTTTGGCTTTCACCGGTAACACCTCTTCCACCGTAGGTAAGTCAACCATTCTGGCATCTTGCGATAAACCTGATACTTCAGAAGGAACCTTCAAGATTAAGGCAACCAGTAACCCTGTTACCACGACAGTACATTACCTCACTGTGCAGCCAAAGGAATCTGCAGAAAGCTTCAACTTTGTCAAGAAAATCAAGGTAACGGTAAAGCCTGCAATGGGTAACTATCGTATCAACTTCCGTGCCATCAACGACCGCGCACATTATAAAGGAGGTAATAAAACTGATAATTATGAGGGTACACTTGAAGAAAAGAAAGAGACTAATAATGTAACTGGAGAAAATACCAACTGGGCAGATGGATGGTATGATTTAAAGGATAAGGATATACCTAACACAGACCATCATTATACCTATGTCTATACCCAGATTGGTGAGACAACCGGAACTGAAGCCAACTCTAAAGTTTGGAAATTTACAGAACACTGGCCTGGTGATAAAATGGTTGCGGATTATACGAATGTGGGTTGGTATTACGTGGACTTCAAAGAGAATGCCGAGTCGAAATACACAGAGCATGGTGCTCAGGGAGTAAAGACCATCAAGCCTGGTGAAACATTGATTATATTCAGTAACAATACCAATAAGGAACAAGGTTATACGCTTCATCGTTGCACTCACCACTTGGAGCCGGGTATTCCTCTCTTCGACTATGAGGATCGAGAGGGTTGGATTGTCTATGATCCAACATCAGATCCTACTTGGAACATATATGATGCCATGCCAACTATTGAGAACATCAACTTTACCATTTACACCAAATTCCCGACTTGCGGATGGTTCAAGGTATATGGTGTCGCCAATGGCAAAAATGGTGATGACAGTAATAAAGAGCGCGAGTCTTTTATCATCTATGATACAACGGGTAAAAGTTGGTCATGCGTTAATTCGAATAATGGTTGGTATAAGACTGTGATTACCCTCAAGGCTGTTAAGGGAGACCACGAGAAGGACATCAGAATTATGAAAGATAATCAAATCTCTGACGACAAATCCATTCTCCTTTTCAATGGCAACAGCTATGAGAAGCATAATGACACAGGCTATTACGATGGCTCCTCTTGGCACGCTGGCAAGCCATCTGGTGTGGATTAAATAAGATTAGAATCAGATTTGAACACTGTTATAAATCAGTTTAAGCAATGAAGAAGATCAAACATTTAATGATATGGATTGGATTGCTCCTAAGCCTTGTTTCCTGCAAGGATACGATGGAGGCTATCGGACTCGGCGGGGATGAAATCCCTGCCGAGGGACTTGTCTTGAACCTTCAATTGACCAACTTCACCAAGCAACAGATTGGTACAAGAGCGGGGGCCTCGGAGACAGTCAAATCGCTCTGGGCTGTGTTCTATGGAGATAAGGACAAATACTTAGGCCAGACAGATTGCTATTCTACCTTATCACAGCAGTCTGATGGCAGCTACAAGGTAAAGATAACCAATGTACCTGCTGGTACCAAGAATGTACATCTTGTAGCCAATGCCAGCGACATGACGCCGAGCGAGGCACAAGACTTGCAGTCTCTCACTGCTGCTAAGGAGAGAGCCCCTCAGCTTGATGCCCCTATCTGCTGGGGTAAAATTTCAATAGATAAACTTTTGGAAGCTAATCCTTCAGTGACGATGTTGCGCCAATGCGCCAAGATAAGTTTGGAGATAGACAATAGCATCCAGAGTAATTTCACTAATGCAGGCTTGTATGTCTATAACATGGCAACCAAGGCAGCCATAGCTCCTGCCAATTATATCGAGCCAAAGACCGATGACTTGGCGGAATCTACCGATCTCAGAACGGACAACCCATTGGGCGGCGGTACCGCAACCACCGTGGCAGTAAATGAAACTTCTGCAGGCAAGGCAATGGTGATTATCAAGGCGAATTATAAGGATAGTGTAGGACATGCTAGAGAAGGATATTATAAGGTGGCACTCTACAAGGATGCCAACAAGACAACCCAATATGCCTTGCTCCGTAACCACCATTATACCATCAAGGTAACCAAGGTAAACGACTATGGCTTCTCTACGCTTGAAGAGGCTAAGAAGAGTCTGCCAGAGAATAGAGTGGAAGTAGAGGTGGTGGACGATAACCCAGAAATCACCCAAATGATAGCTTGCAAAGACTATGAACTGGGAGTGAGCGATTATCAGGAGGTAGATGCAAGCACTACAAAGGCTATCGTAACCATTGTTACTACCTTGCCAAAGGCAACGAGTAGTGATAGTGCGCTATATAGTGTCACGATAAATAATTCTTGGATAACCGCTTGTCAGCCAGAGACCGTGAATGATATACCAGAGACAAGCAGATCTTCTAAAGGCAAGAAATATACCTTGAAGCTTACGCTTACAAAGAATGACCAATCAGAGAATCCACGTACAGGAACCATCACCGTTACTTCTGGCGACCTTTCTCTTGATATAACCATCAAGCAGGCTGGTTTCGACTTTAGAAAAGATGATCCTGATAGAACCGTTATCATGCAGTATAATAACTCCACCGTAGCTGACAACTATTTCAAGTGGTTGGACACTGGTGTGCAAGGCATCAAACCTGAAGAAATGCAAGGGGCTGTGAGAAATGATGGTTTGCATTTCTGCGTGGGAACAGCCGATATCACGTATCTTATCCCTAAACTTAATGGTGATCAGATTACTAAAAAGGATGATAAAATCAAAGTGGAAGAAGATAATGGTAAGTGGAAGGTAACCCTTACCAATACTACGGTAAACAAGAATTTGTGGAAGGCTTCATTTACCATCAAGAACCAGGCTGGCATCGAGATCACTTATCCTGTTTATCATACTGGTATCTTCCATAAGATAGATGAGACTTCCAAGGTATATAATGATTATCAGTTGACAGAAAACGGAGATAACGAGAAGAAGGTGAAGGGCTGGTTCTATTATGGTGTGGTAAAGGTAGAGGGAAAGAAGGCCGATGGAACCACCACTACTTATTATATGTTAGACCGCAACCTAGGTGCATCCAACAATGGTTACTATGCCCCAGATGTGGTGGCACTGGCAAAGAACAAGAAAGCCATTGGTGGCTATTTCTGTATCTCTGAAAAAAAGAGCACCAGCGATGCCACTCAGGATCTCTCCAGCACCTTGGCACCAACAGGCTATACCATTCCAATTGATGCCGTGTTCGAAGAATTAGTTAATGCAGGCAATCTGGAGGTGGTACCAAAGTCCACATCGTTAGGAGAAACCTACAACTGCGTGCGTATCAAGACGGTGGATTCCGAGTTGCCATACATCTATCTGCCTATGGGTGGATTCTTGGAGGGCGAGAGCCATAAGAACCCTATCCATGTAAATCTCTGGACCAAGACTTTGCTGTCAGGTACGCAGGGCTTCGGTACCAACAGTCCTGAATATGGTTTCTGGTATAGATACTTTGATGTTTACAACAAGAGGAAAGGATTATCCAATATGAGATTCGTGAGTGGTAGCAACGGCATGAACAATGGCCGCTACAAGGCGATGCCAATACGCTTGATTCTGAAATAAACATCAGATAAGTGATAAATACAATAACATCTTTTACTTATATATAATTAAAGTATAAAAAACAGCTGTTTTACAAAGAAGAGGGTGTGTCATAAGCCATACCCTCTTCCTTGATTCTTAGCTTCTCTCAAATCTGCAACTTTATTTCATCAATACGAACGCCAAAATCATCCATATAGCGTTTGTATATATAAGAGGCAACTTGTAATATTCCCATCATAGTCATTATTCATCTTATAGTTTATTGCCGCAGAGTTCCGCTTTTTTATTGAAACCGCCAAAGAAAATCAAAATAAATCTGCAAGTTATCTGCAAATTACAACACCAAGAAATTCACAATAAATCAACAAAATCCCCCGAATATAAGTTGTAAACTATAAACTGTAAACTTTCCTCTCCCGGCGGTCCTATCCCGTACAATCTGGCGAGACCGCTTTGGTCCGCCAACCTTAGAGCGTAGCGGTTCCGAGCGACGAGGAGGAGCGGTTTCCTCCCTCTTCCCTGAGGGTGAGAGGGTCGGGGTGAGAGGTGGAGCCTTCCTTAAGGGTAAGGAAGGACGGGATGATTTTAGAAAAAAAGCCCTGTAGGGCGGTTACATCCTTCCCTTTTCGAGAAGGGTTTCTGTCCCCTGTGGGGGGAACCGAAGGGGTCGTAAAGACTTTTAAGCCCATCAAGAATATCAAAAGAAATTAGTCATGACTATTAGGTTTTACCCTAAACATAGCCACAGTGTTTGAAAATTCTGCAACAATATCTAAAACATTCGGATTATCTTTTCGAATAATTAAAGCTGCAAAATTTTCAATTCCCTCCATATCTTCGATACTGACAGGCATCAAAATAAACTTATCTTTCATTTGATAAGAGGAAAACCAATATTCAAACAGACGGCTTCGCATATGCTGCTTACCATCCCCACTCTCACAAATATACAAGAGAGCTGCTTCGTTCATATTAAAGAAGTTCTCTATGATAAGCATCACCGTATCACGCATTTTCAAGTCTCGTGGAGAAGGTATTTTATTTACATTGATGATAGAAAAGACATATGATTCTGCATTTTCAATGATGTCATCATCATCAAAGCCAATAGCAAGTACCACACCAAAATCACTTTTAAAGCGATAAGTTCGAGACGTTTCATGCCAATAAACCTCATAAGGAGCAGAAGCATTAATTATATCCAAAGGAAGTGGTTTCATTACCAAACATTTATATATTTAGGATATACCCCCGTTCGTTCCTTATATTCCTCACAAAGGCTCTTAGTAATTTCAGCTACACGAGCCTTTTTACGCTCTTTTGCCGCCATAAATCTTTTCATAGCAGCTTCACGTTTTTCCCAAAATTCTTTATCTAATGTATCCATAATAGTTCTCCTTTTAAATTCTTTAATTGCAATCTGCCGCAAAAATACGCTTTTTCCTCGAAACCACCAAGAAAATCAAAAGAAATCTGCAACTCATCAGCGAATTACTACAAAATCAGCACTTCAATAATCCTAGCATCAATCCAAACATCTATATCTCCAGGAGTACGTGAATAAGGATTCGGATACATCAAGGCATTCCCCTGACCTTTCAGAATGCAGCACCTCAACCCATCCTCTCTCAGCATCGAGAAGAGCTTACCAGCCACAGCATTCACCTTCATGTTCTGCCTGCGAATCTGTTGCGCCTTCCCCATCCAAGTCATCAGCAGTTCCCTCCCTATCGGGTTCTGCTTCAACTCCTCAGGATACTCCTTTCCCAACCTCTCAATACCCTCAAAGCAAAGCCCCAGCAACGCCTGCTTAGAAGCAAAGGAATAAAGTTCCTGCTAGTCCATACCAGTAATCACCCTACTCATATCCTCCTTACTTTCAAGGCAATACTTCAGAAAAGCGAAAATTGCAGTTATATCATTTATTCAACTATTAATCTTTATTAAATTATTAATACTATCGCACCAATTTACGTCATAATGATGTATATTTGCAATCAGAATGATTATCAATTAAACATTATAAGCTTATGGCACAGATAGCAATGACAGTCCGTATGGACAACCAGCAGAAAGCACAGTTTGATAAACTCTGCGAGCAATTCGGCATGAGTGCGAATACCGCTATCAACATCTTTGTTAAGGCAGTAATTCGCAGTAAGAGCATTCCCTTCTCCATTCAAGCAAAGAATGAAGAAGAAGATGAAGTGACTGCAAAAGCAAAAGCTGCGTTCCAGTATATGTGTGACACAGCAAGAGAGGATAACATTGATATGTCACTTGATGAGATCAATGAAGAAATCAGAGAAGTCAGACGATTAAGAAAAGAACGCAATGGTATATGCAGTCATTGATACGAACATTATCGTGTCCTCGTTTATAACCAAGAACCCTTCTTCATCAACAAGAAGGGTCATTAATAGTATGCTCAGTGGTAAAATTAAGCCATTGTATAATGAAGAAATCTTGGATGAGTACTTTGATGTACTAAATAGGTCAAAATTTCATCTAAGTGAAATCAGAATCCATGAGTTATTGAACTTTTTTAAGCAATACGGCATTGATTCTTCCCGTTTTCCTTATGATGGCACCATGCCAGATGAGGACGACCGAGTCTTCTACGAAGTCTGCCTGAGCAAGGAAGATTCCTTCCTGGTTACCGGTAACCTCAAGCATTTTCCAAAAGAACCGCAGGTAATTACAGCTGCAGAAATGATGGAAATCTTAGACAACGAACTATAAGCGCATTTGAAATTTAAGCATTATGATACAGAACAAATTATTCCGTGATTGCCTCGCTGCGATACCTGCCGAGCAAAAGGCTGA
>ULMO01021528.1_pt1 | contig 36796 bp, 29 predicted proteins | sample 1951691 | NCBI WGS metagenome assembly ULMO01 (sample SAMEA4835554, study PRJEB28245) | human gut metagenome | biome: gut microbiome; material: fecal sample | place: Denmark | collected 2008 | reverse complement strand
CTGCGGCTGCGAGAGCTGCGGCAGCTATGGGCTATGACCGGATCATCACATACACACTCGACACCGAAAACGGCGCAAGCCTGAGAGCTTCGGGATGGACTTGTCAAGGGCAAGCCGGTGGGCTGCGCTGGACGGGCAAGCGAAAACCGGAGGAAGACCGTTATCCAGCTCAAATGAAGCTGCGCTACGAAAGAATACTACGGAAGGAGGTTTCCAATGGCATTTGTACCGGTCCCGAAAGACCTTAACCGCGTCAAGACGAAGGTCATGTTCAACCTGACAAAGCGGCAGCTCATCTGTTTTGCGCTGGCTGCGGCAGTCGGTGTTCCGATCTTCTTCCTGACCAAGACCAGCCTCGGCTTGTCTACCTCTGCAATGCTGATGGTGGTCATTATGCTCCCGTTCATCTTCATGGCTCTGTACGAAAAGGACGGGCAACCGGCAGAAAAAATCCTAGGTCATGTGATCAAGTCCATGTTTCTGAGGGACAAGGTGCGTCCTTATCGCACAAATAATCTCTACGCTGTTATTCAGCAGGAAATCAAAGAACAGGAGGAATTGCAGATTGAACAGCAGCACCAAAAAGGCAGCAAAGCCTAAAATGACTGTAAAAAATGGCAAGGTGTACGGCGATGCTCTTTCCGCTGAGGAAAAGAAGAAAATCGTCATGCAGAAGAAAAAGGACAGAAAATCCAAGAAAGTCCGTAAGTCCGCACAGCAGACGATCCCCTATGTGGAGATGTGCCGTGACGGTATCTGCAAGGTAAACAGCCGCCTCTACACCAAGACCATCCGCTATAACGACATCAACTACCAGCTTGCTCAGAATGAAGACAAGACCGCCATCTTTGAGAATTGGTGTGACTTCCTCAACTACTTCGATAGCTCTATCTTTGTTCAGCTCTCCTTCATCAATCAGAGAGCCAGCATCAATGAGTTTAAGAAGCAGATCGACATTCCTGAGCAGGATGATGACTTCAACGACATCCGTACCGAGTATTCCGGTATGCTTCACGAACAGCTCACCAAAGGCAACAATGGCTTGCTCAAGCGCAAGTACATCACCTTCGGTATTGAGGCTGACTCGCTGCGTACCGCAAAGCCCAAGCTCGAACGAATTGAGACTGATATTCTCAACAACTTCAAAACCCTCGGCGTTAAAACTGAGCCTCTTTCCGGCTATGAGCGTCTGAAAGTGCTGCATGATGTGTTCAACATGGACACGAATGAGCCTTTCCGTTTTTCCTTCGACATGGTAGCTCGTACCGGTCTGAGTACCAAAGATTTCATCGCGCCTACCTCCTTCGACTTCCGCGAGGGCAAGTGTTTCAAGATGGGCAAGACCATCGGCGCAGTGAGCTTTTTGCAGATTCTCGCGCCTGAGCTGAATGACCGTATGTTGGCTGACTTCCTTGAGATGGACAACAACATTACGGTCAATTTTCATATCCGCACCATTGATCAGGCGAAGGCAATCAAGAACATCAAATCCAAGATCACCGATCTCGACAAGATGAAGATTGAGGAACAGAAGAAGGCAGTCCGTTCCGGCTACGATATGGACATCATCCCCTCTGACCTCGCAACCTTCGGCGGTGAGGCGAAGCGTCTGTTGCAGGATCTCCAGACGAGAAACGAGAGAATGTTCCTCGTGACCATTCTCATCATGAATACCGCGCCTACCCGTCAGAAGCTCGAAAACGCTGTCTTCCAGACTGCATCCATCGCGCAGAAGTACAACTGCGCTCTCAAGCGTCTGGACTTCCAGCAGGAAGAAGGACTGATGAGCAGTCTTCCCATCGGTCTGAATCAGGTGGAAATTGAGCGCGGTCTGACTACCTCTTCCACTGCGATTTTTGTCCCGTTCACTACGCAGGAGCTTTTTCAGGGCGGTGAGGCTCTGTACTACGGACTGAATGCGCTGTCCAACAACATGATCATGGTGGATAGAAAGCAGCTCAAAAACCCCAACGGACTGATCCTCGGCACTCCCGGTAGTGGTAAGTCCTTCTCGGCAAAGCGTGAAATGACCAACGCCTTCCTCATCACGGAGGATGACATCATCGTCTGCGATCCCGAAGCCGAGTATTTCCCTCTGGTGCAAAAGCTCGGCGGTCAGGTTATCCGTATCTCGCCCATCAGTACCGACTACATCAATCCGCTGGACATCAATGTCAACTACTCCGAAGAGGAAAATCCGCTGACCTTGAAGTCTGACTTCATCCTCTCCATGTGTGAGCTGATCGTAGGCGGCAAGGACGGCTTGCAGCCGGTTGAGAAAACCATCATTGACCGAAGCGTCCGCATGGTCTATCAGGACTACCTCGCTGATCCCGTTCCTGAGAAGATGCCTATTCTCGAAGACCTCTACAACATCCTGAGAAGTCAGTCTGAGCCTGAGGCACAGCGCATTGCGACTGCCCTTGAAATCTATGTTCACGGCTCTCTGAATGTCTTTAATCACAGAACGAATGTGGATGTCAACAACCGCTTCGTCTGCTACGACATCAAGGAGCTGGGCAAGCAGCTCAAGAAGCTCGGAATGCTCATCGTGCAGGATCAGGTATGGAACAGAGTTACCATCAACCGCGCCCAGCGCAAGTCCACCAGATACTACATGGACGAGTTCCACCTTCTGCTCAAGGAAGAACAGACGGCAGCTTATTCCGTGGAAATCTGGAAGAGATTTAGAAAATGGGGCGGTATTCCTACCGGCATCACTCAGAATGTAAAGGACCTTTTAGCGTCCAGAGAGGTTGAGAATATCTTTGAAAACTCTGACTTCGTGTACCTTCTGAATCAGGCATCCGGTGACAGACAGATTCTCTCGAAGGCTCTGAATATCTCTCCCAGCCAGCAGAACTACATCACCAACTCCAATGCCGGTGAAGGCTTGATCTTCTACGGCTCTACCATCGTACCCTTCAAGGATAACTTCCCGAAGGACACGATGCTGTATCGCATCATGACCACCAAACCCGAAGAAACTTTGCAGAATTAAGGAGGATTTTCGATATGAACAAGAACACCCATCCCATGAATGACATCATCAACGACTTCACTGAGAAGTTCGGTGACAACAAAGTTCAGATGACCTTCCGCGATGTCAAGGAAGGTATGGACAGCTACTTCTCCCTGATCAGCATGACCGCCGATCTGATTAAGCTCATCCGTGAGGAAGAGACGCTGCGCAAGCACCATCGCGCCTACCTCCATGTCAGGGAGGACATCCTTGAGAGCAGCAATGAGCTGATGGCGTTTATGAATGCCGCGCTGGTGAAGTGCGGCGAAGGCAATCACATCGGCTATATCCCCAAGTCCGAGTACAACGACGGCTATCCCTTCGCTGTCGTGGATGAGGACGATGACGAGGATGCTCTGGTCGTTATCGCAAAGAGCGATTATGACAGTCTGATCGAAGACATCCTCACTCTGGCAGAGCTGGTTACTATGGTCACTGAAATGCGTACCCGTGATCTCAAGTCCATCAAGGAGCTGTCCAAGTTCATTCCTGCCTTCGCTGCCTTTGAGCGCAACCGCATCAGCGTCTACAAGGATGCCCGTTTTGAGGCAGACGAGATCATTGACTGTCTGGATGACATGGAAGAGCCTTACGAGTATTTCTCCGATTAAGCGATTCCACATCCTCAAGGAAGGAGGTAAACCGCTATACAGCTTGATCACATTTATACCGGTGACTGTCTCGAAGTCTTGAAGACGCTGCCTGATGAGAGCGTTCACTGCTGCGTGACATCCCCTCCGTATTACGCGCTGCGCGATTACGGTATGGATGAGCAGATTGGCAGAGAGACATCACCCAAAGAATATATCTTGCGCCTGACGGAAGTGTTTGCAGAAGTCAGGCGCGTTTTGCGTTCCGATGGGACGCTATGGCTCAACATCGCTGACACCTATGCCGGTAAAGGCAATCAGGGAGACTTTGTAGATGCAAAGAATCCAAAAGGCAGAAACGGTCAGGCTGTGGCTCTCAACCACAAGGTTGAGGGCTGCAAGCCGAAGGACATGATTGGCATTCCGTGGATGCTGGCGTTCTCCCTCCGCGACGCCGGGTGGTATCTGAGAAACGACATCATTTGGATGAAGGAAAACCCCATGCCGGAGAGTGTCAAAGACCGGTGCGCCCGATGCTATGAGCATATCTTTCTCTTTTCAAAGTCCCGTAAATACCACTTTGACTACAAAGCGATCTCCGAGCCGATTGCTCCCACAACAGCAGAACGCCTCAAGCGCGGTCTGAATGGCAGCAATAAGTTCGGCAAGGCGATCCCCGGTCAGTCGCAGCAGCAGACAATCAACCGCGTTCGTGAGCATGGCAGCATTACCGATGACATGATCAATCCTCTCCGCAACAAGCGAGATGTCTGGACGATCAACACTGTCCCCTTCAAGGGCGGTCATTACGCTGCATACCCTCCAAAGCTGGTAGAGACTTGTTTGCTTGCCGGATGTCCCGAAGGCGGCATTGTTCTCGATCCCTTCATGGGAAGTGGTACAACGGGCATGGTTGCAAAGCAGCTTGACCGGCACTATGTCGGCATTGAGCTGAATCCAGAATATACAGAGCTTGCCTATGCTCGGATTGGAGGTGAGATTTAATGCCTCGTGAACAGTTGAAGCCCAAAGACAAGGTTGTCATGAGGATGACCAGAGAAGGTGCAGTCGAAGAAAACCTCACGGAAGGTACATCCGAAAGAATATCAAATCGTCTTGAAGACGCCCAGCTCGTCAAGCCTCATGAAGCCGATCCCTCAGTCCTTCCCGATGAGGCTGTAAAGCATAAGCAGCCGATACCGGAGGATCTTCTGCCAAAGCAGGATGAGCAAGTTCCCGAAGAGGCAAATGCTCCAACAGAGCAAGTCCAGCCGGAATACAAGCCCGGTGAGCTGCCGGTCAGCGAGGCTCATTCTCCTGCGCCGCATATCCCCGAAGCTCATCATTCATCCCCGATTGATTACGGCTCAGTGATGGCAAAGACAGCAGTGACAAGCTCTGCCCGTCGTACTCAGGCAGTTGAAGCCGTGGATGGTGAAGCCATTCTCGGCAAGGCGGCAGAGACAGCAGCAGACAAGCCGATCTCCGATGAAGCAGCTCCTACTACTAAGAAAATCCAGCGTCTTGAAAAGAAGTCTGAAAAGGCGCATGAGCGTCTGGATGCTGCCCGTGAGAAGCTGCCCACAAAGAAAGTTCTCAAGAAAGAGCGTGTCTTTGATGATGAAAAAGGCAAAGCGAAAACCCGTCTCTACTTCGAGGATGAGATCAAGCTGCCGAAGGGACAGAGCAAATTGCAGTTTGAGGCTGACAAGTCTGTCCGTAAGGTAGGCGATACGCTTGCCTCCGGTATTCACGGCAAAATCCATGAGGTAGAGCATGACAACTCCGCAGTAGAAGCAGCTCACCGTTCTGAGATCGTAGCCGAGACTGCTGTCCGGCATTACAGTCACCACAAGAAAAGTAAGGCAAACAAACCTTTTGAGAAGGTTTCTAAGCTGGAACATGAGGCTCAGGTTGCCGACACGAAGCTCCATTATGAGAAGACGCAGCAGGAACATCCTGAGATGAAGAAGCAGCGTCCTAACATGAATAAGCACTACCAGAAGCAGAACATCAAGAAGGAATATGCTGCGGCGCGGAAGTCCGGCTCACAGACCGCCTCCACTGCCACAAAGAAAACGGGCAAGAAAACCCGTGAGAAGGCAGCGGATAAGGTCAAGGAGTTCTTTGCCAAAAACAAAAAGGTATTTCTCTGGATCGGCGTTGGTGCTATGGTCCTTGTACTGCTTGCAGCCGGTATCAGCTCATGCACTGCCATGTTCACTTCAACCGGCTCATCCGTTATAGCATCCTCCTACCTGAGCGAAGACGAAGCAATGCTCGGCGCGGAAGAACAGTATTTGCAGATGGAGGCAGAGCTGCAAGATAAGCTGGACAACTTCGAGAGCTATTACCCCGGCTACGATGAGTACAACTTTGATTTGGATGACATCGAGCATGATCCCTATGTCCTGATCTCCATTCTCTCCGCGCTCCATGAGGCTGAGTTTACGCTGGATGAAATCCAGAGTACGCTTCAAATGCTGTTTGATAAGCAGTACATCCTCACAACGGAGGAAATCGTGGAGGTACGATACCGGACAGAGACGAGAGTTGGCAGCTACACTGTCACCGATCCCGAAACCGGTGCGACAAGCACTGAGTATTACACCTACGAGGTCGAAGTCCCGTATAACTACTACATCATGAATGTCACGCTGGAAAACTTCAATCTGAGCCATGTACCGGTCTACATAATGTCTCAGGATCAGCTCTCCATGTACGCCACCTATATGTCAGTGGTCGGCAACCGTGAGGACTTGTTCCCAAGCTCAGAGTATGTAGACAAGTACATCACCGATCCACCGGATGAATACGAGGTTAATTCGGCTTATCTGTCGGATGCAACCTTCGCTACCCTCATCGAAGAGGCTGAGAAGTATCTGAACTATCCCTATGTATGGGGCGGCTCAAACCCCGATACCTCCTTCGATTGCTCCGGTTTTGTCTCCTATGTTCTGACGAACAGCGGACTCGTCAATACCGGAAGGCTCGGTGCGCAAGGACTATACAATGTCTGCACTCCGGTTTCCAGAGCCAATGCACAGCCCGGTGATCTTGTTTTCTTCACCGGAACTTACGACACTCCCGGCGTTTCCCATGTGGGCATTTATGTCGGTGATGGAGTCATGCTGCACTGCGGCGATCCCATTCAATACTCATCCATCAACACTTCCTATTGGCAGTCCCATTTCTACGCTTTCGGAAGACCGAACTATTAAGCGAAAGGAGATTTTTCTATGAATCCTAAATACCAGAAGGTCTGCGCCGACATTGCCAAGCTCGAAGGCAAGGCAGCAGACATTCAGAAGCAGCTTGGCGAGCTGTACGACAAGAAAACCGAGCTGGAAAACCTTGAGATCATCAACACCGTCCGCGCTATGGTCATGGACAAGGATCAGGTCATGGCTTTCCTCTCTACCATGAAGGGCGGCAAGCCTGCGAAGCAGCCCACTACTACGCATCAGGAGGTAACTGAGAATGAATAAGAGAAAAGGATTTCGTTTGTTCACCGTTCTGGCACTCTGCATGGTGCTGGTATGCAGCTTCTCCATGACGGCATTTGCGTATGCCGATGACACTGACCAGAATCTTCCCATCACGGAGGCTACTCAGCCGGAGGATATGCCTGATGATGAGCCGGAGGACAAGCCCACTCCTGAGCTGTCCGAAGGTGAGCCTATCGACGATGAGGGCAATGCTTATACCCGTGATCTGCTCTATGATAAGGCAACCAATAAGCAGTTCATCACCGTTCAGACGAAAAGCGGCAATACCTTCTACATCGTGATCGACTACGATGCTCCCATCAATGACGAAGAGGAACAGTATCAGACTTATTTCCTCAACATGGTAGACGAAGCGGATCTGCTTGCCCTGATGGATGAAGCAGCCGTTGAAGCTCTGACCACTTGCGTTTGCGAGGACAAATGCGTTGTCGGTGACATCAATGTGGAATGCCCCGTCTGCAAGACCAACATGAGCGAATGCACCGGTGTTGTGCCTGAGCCTCCTGCCGAAGAGCCTGACACCGAGCCTACTGAGCCGGAAAAGCCTGAAAAGAAAAGCAATATCGGCATGATCATCGGCGTTGTTGCAGTTGTCGGTATTGGCGGCGCGGCTTATTACTACTTCAAGTTCGTTCGCGGCAAGAAGCAGAAGGACGAAGACCTTGACTTCTTTGACGATGAGGGCTATGAGGAAGAGCCGTATGTCAACGAGGACGAAGAGCCTGACATCGCTGACGATGATGAAGAAACGGAGGATGAAGAGGTTTGATTTTAGTCGTAGCTGAGAAACCGAGCGTGGCTCAGTCCATTGCAAAGGTGTTAGGGGCGACATCTCGCAAGGACGGCTATCTCGAAGGAAATAACTACATCGTCTCATGGTGTGTCGGTCATCTCGTGGGGCTTGCTGATGCAAGCTCCTACGACGAACGCTATGCCAAGTGGAGATACGATGATCTCCCCATTGTGCCGGAGGAATGGCTTTTTGAAGTTCCGAAGGACAAAGCGCAGCAGTTCAAGGTGCTGCGTGATCTCATGAAGGACAAGCGCGTCACTGAGCTTGTCTGCGCCACCGATGCAGGACGCGAAGGTGAGCTGATTTTCCGTCTGGTCTACAACAAGGCTGGATGCACCAAGCCCTTCAAGCGTCTCTGGATCAGTTCTCTTGAGGATGCTGCCATTCGTGAGGGTTTCAATCATCTGCGTGACAGCAGCTACTATGATAAGCTCTACGAAGCAGCCCTCAGCCGTTCAAAGGCTGACTGGATTGTCGGAATCAACGGCACACGGCTCTTCACTACGCTCTATAAGAAAAGGCTCGTGGTTGGTCGTGTTCAGACTCCCACTCTGGCAATGCTGGTAGAGCGTGAAGGCAGGATAACCACCTTCCACAAAGAAAAATACTTCAATGTCCATGTCCAGAAGGACGGTCTGACGGCTGACATGGAGAAGATCAAAACCGAAGACGAGGCAAATGCGATTGCGGCGGCTTGCGATAAAAAGCAAGCCGTCGTTTCTTCTCTCAAGCGCGAGACGAAGACGGTCAATCCTCCGAAGCTCTACGATCTGACCACCTTGCAGCGTGAGGCAAACCGCTATTACAACTTCACGGCACAGCAGACGCTTGAGCTGGTGCAGTCCCTCTATGAAAAGAAGCTCCTGACATATCCGAGAACGGACAGTCAATTCATCACGGATGACATGGAAGGCACAGCGCGTCAGGTTATCGGCATTATCTGTCGGAAAGTGTCGATTTTCGACGGCATGAAGCACGATCCCGACATCAAGCGGATCACCAACAATGCAAAGGTCACTGACCACCACGCCATTATCCCCACCGTCCAGCTTGAAAAGCAGGACATCTCTGAGCTGCCGGAATCCGAGCAAAAGATCATCCGTCTCGTTGCCATGCGTCTTCTGTCATCCACCGGCGAGAAGCACATCTATGATGAGACTTCGGTCACGCTCTCCTGCGAAGGCTATGAGTTCAAGACAAAAGGTAAAACCGTCACTCAGGAAGGCTGGAAAGTGATTGAGCAGCGTTTCAAGGATTCTCTCAAGAGCAAAGACAAGGAAGAGCCTGAGAAGGTACTTCCTGCCGTCAATGAAAAGGACATCCTCAGTCCCGTCTCTGCAAGCGTTACCGAGCATTACACTACGCCTCCGAAGCAGTACACGGAAGATACTCTGTTGTCTGCGATGGAGACTGCCGGAAATGAAGAGTTCGACGATGACACGGAGAAAAAGGGACTCGGTACTCCTGCCACTCGCGCCGGTATCATTGAGAAGCTGGTAAAGTCCGGCTTTATCGAGCGTAAGGGCAAGTCTCTCGTGCCTACGAAGGACGGCAACAACCTCGTCTGCGTCCTGCCTGAGCAGATCACATCGCCTTCTATGACAGCGGAATGGGAAAACACTTTGATGCAGATTGAGCGTGGCAATGCTGACGCAGATAAGTTCCTCGCTGGTATTGTCGATATGACTGCATCTCTGGTCAAAGCATACCCCTTCCTTTCGGATGCAGAAGCAAGCCGGTTTGAATCCGGTAAAGAAGTCATCGGAAAATGCCCTCGCTGCGGATCTCCGGTTTATGTCGGCAAGGGCAACTTCTACTGTTCCAGCAGAGAATGTTCCTTCTGTATGTGGGAGGACAACAAGTTCTTTGCCTCAAAGAAAAAGAAGCTGACAAAGAAGATCGCCACCGAGCTGCTTGACAAGGGATGGTGTCGGGTAAAAGGGCTTTATACACCGAAAAAGCCTCAGCTCTATGACGCGATCATCCGGCTGGATGATACCGGAGGCAAGTATGTCAGCTTTAAGATGGAGTTTGACCGATGACGCGCCCGTTGCATATTGCCTCTTGCAGTGGAGGCAAGGACAGTGTAGCAACGATTCTTCTGGCAGCTCAACACGGTGAGCCGATGGATGAAATCGTGTTCGCTGAGGTCATGTTCGATAAAAATACCACTGGTGAAGTCCCGGAACACCGGGACTTCATCTATGACAAGCTCAAGCCCTTCTGTGAAAAGGAGCTTGGTGTCAAGTTTACGATCCTTCACGGACCGAAAACCTACGATGACATCTTCCATCACATTATCGTTCGCGGACCCCATCAGGGGGAGAAGCGCGGCTTTGCATGGGCTGGAATGTGCGCAGCGAACAGAGAGTGCAAGACCAATCCAATGAGAAGATATAACAAGAAACTCTCTCCTGATACCGTCAGCTATGTCGGCATTGCTATCGACGAGCCGAAACGCCTTGCAAGGCTTGAAGGAACACCAAAGGTAAGTCTTCTCGTCAAGTACGGTTTAACCGAAGCGGATGCTCTCAAGCTCTGTGCTGACCATGATTTACTCTCACCGATCTACGGTCATTGTCGGAGAAATGGCTGCTGGTTTTGCCCTAATGCAAGTGACGCCGAGCTGCGGCACATGATCACCCACCATCCCGAAATGTTTGACCGGCTTATCGAATGGGAGCAGGAAGAGAATGTCTTCCATCGCCGGTTGACTCGCAGAGAAACCCCGTCTGAGATCAAAGCTCGTCTTTTGAGCAAGCCTCAGTCGGGGCTTTTCATTTGAAAATCTATACGATTGGAGGTCTGAAATGGCTGAAAACAGAAACGCCCAGCAAGTCCGTGAGATCACGGATAAGCTGGAACAAGGCATCAAGGAGCTGTTTGAATCGGAGAAGTTCAAAGAGTACCTGACAACGATGTCGAAGTTTTATAACTACTCGTTCAACAACACATTGCTCATCGCAATGCAGAAGCCGGATGCTACGCTCATCGCCGGTTATACCTCATGGCAGCGCAACTTTGACCGTCATGTCATGAAGGGTGAGAAAGGTATCAAGATACTTGCTCCTGCGCCCTACAAGGCTCAGGAAGAGCGTGAAAAGATTGATCCTGCAACTCAGAAGCCGGTGCTGGATGCAGACGGCAAGCCCGTCACGGAGACTGTGGAGGTCATGCGTCCTGCCTTTAAGGTGGTAAGCGTCTTCGATGTCTCTCAGACAGACGGCAAGGAACTCCCTGACATTGCAGTTGATGAACTGACCGGCAGCGTGGAAAACTACGCTGCCTTTTTTGAAGCTCTCAAGCAGGAATCTCCCGTCCCTATCTCCTTCGAGGACATTCCCGGTGGAGCAAAAGGCTACTTCTCTCATGTAGAAAACCGTATTGCCATTCAGGAAGGCATGAGTGAAATCCAGACGGTGAAAACCGCTATCCATGAGATTGCCCATGCCAAGCTCCATGCGATCAAGCCCGATGAGAAGGTTGCTCCCGAAGAGCGCAAGGACAGACACACCAAAGAGGTTGAGGCAGAGAGCGTAGCCTACACGGTCTGCCAGAGATACGGCATTGAAACCTCTGATTACTCCTTCGGCTACATCGCCGGTTGGTCTTCTGATAAGGACACCAAAGAGCTGAAAGGCTCACTTGAGACGATCCGCAGCACTGCGGCTGAGATGATTGAAAGCATCGACGCCAAGCTCAAGGTGCTGTTGGCTGAAAAATCTCAGGAGCAAACTCAGGAGACACCTGAGCCGGTCAAGGAGGAAAAGCCCTCGTATCACGATGTCCCGGTGTACCGTGAGATGGCAAACTACGCCTATGAAGCCGGTGAGCTTGATATGTACCGCGCCTCCCGTGATGCGAATATGGCTTGCAAAGAAGCCATTGAAGCTGCGATCAGTGAGAACTATGTAGATTACAGACTTTCTACGAGAGTTGCCGTCGAGACGGTTCTTGAGCAGTTTTCCGAAGAGCGCGTTCAGTATGTGTTGGCAAACACGGTGCAGCACAATCTCCATGACGGAAGGTATCACGCTGAAAACAAGGATTGGGCAGGAAAGATTTCTGTATGCGAGGAAAACAGCGAGTCCTTTATCGTCAGTCAGGTGCATCCGGGATTGGTAAACCTTTTTATCAATCAGTTCAAGGACTTGCTGCCTGAAAAGACTCAGGAACAGAGTGAAACAGTCTCTATCCCTGAGCCTGAAAAGGCTGCTGCACCGAAGCATCGCCTTACTCCCGAAGAGAAAAAGATCAAGGATGCTGTTATGGACACCCTCAAGGCTCGTATTGCTTACGCCAACGACGGCATGATGTCAACCGTTAAAGCCTCTGAGCAGTCTCATAAAATCATGGCTCAATACAAGGTCAAGATTGAAGGCAATACGGTCACGCAGAACGGAGAGCCGATGTTTGCCATTCATCGCCGCTATTCTGCTAAGAAGACTCAAGGCTGCTATCGTGAGCTGACACCTACTCTGGAATACATCAAGAAGGAAAAGGCTCAGGAGACAAAGCAGGAAAAACCGTCCATCCTCGAACAGCTCAAGGCTGCTGCTAAGACACAACCGGAAAGAAAGTCTCCTGCGAAGCAGAAATCGCGTGATATGGGATTGGAGTGATGCTTATGAAATACGAGAACATTGATCTCATTGACGCGCTCCGGCGCATCTCGGACATTCACACTGAGCATTACAAGGAAGACTTCGAGCTGGATCAGAAGCTCATCCGGGATTTGGCTGCAACACACTCTGCGGAGGACAAGCATCTTCTCTGGATGTCCCGTCCGCATGGTACTCATATCATGCGTGAACGGGAGGTTTATATCGAGGACACCTATGAAAACAAAACATGGGAGTTCTACCGTGACCAGACCAGCGATCCTATCCTTGCGTACTCCGTTGAGATTACCGGTGTTAAGGACGGGACTGTTGTTGGCAACCTGATTGAGCTGGACTACACAGCTCATGTTGATCGCATGAAGCAGCTTACCGTTGACATCGAAAAAGTTGCGGTAACATTTGAGGATCAGAACACCTACTATCTCCCTTTGCAGTCATACCGGCGAGAGGCTGCTGCAATGAAGGATGAACACGGGAATGATTCCTCTGTTGCCTATCTTCCCGAAAGTGAACGAGAGCTGCAAATGATCCTAAGACGCGAAAGGTTTAAGACAAGTTTCCATGCGCAGCCCGGAAACATTGAAGATCATATCCGGCTGCTTGAGGAAGAGCATGACATCCTTCCCGTTTATGACCGCGAGACAGAAATACTCTATGATGCCCTTTCAAAGCTCAAAATGGATGATGTGGAGCTGGACTTTGACGCAGATGGTCTGGTTGCCTCCGATGGTCAGAACACATGGCATGGTGCAGAGTTTTACAGTTACATCATCGAAGAGGCAATGGTGTTTTTCAATGTAAACACGCCGGAAGGACTTGAGGAAGAGCTGTCATCCGATTTCAGGCAGCTTTCGGAGCATAACGGTGTTCCATTCCCGGAGAAAAAGGTCGAAACTCTGGCGGTCATGCCGGTTGACGCTCAAAACGCCTACAACGAGATCAAAGAAGCTCATCCTGATGCCATTGTTGGCTTCGCACAGAATGGGTACTTCGAGATTTACGGCGAGGATGCAAAGAAGGCTGCTCCTATTCTTGGTACAAAGCTGCTGATGAAAGAGCTTGAAGGCGGCGGTCAGGTTGCAGTCACCGGTTTCCGCGAAGATGAGTGGGCAGCATACGCCTCTAAGCTATGGGCAAAAGGAAACGATGTTTTCCTCACCCGTACCGGAGAGGACGGCACTCAAGAGACGGTCAAAGACCTTCGCGGCGCAGATTACTTTCCCGTTGGTTTGGAATGGTGTATCAATGACCAAATCTACAAGATCACGGATGTCAACTACGAAGCTGATACTGTGACGCTGGTCAATCTCACCGATCCGACTCAGCCTCCCATTGTTCAGGACAGCATCAAGGAGTTCAAGGAAGTCTCTGAGATGTACGGAATGCCCTTCGATCTGGAAGAGGCTGCTGAAATGAAAAAGGCGTTTCTCGCTGAAAAGGCACAAAAATCTGACAAACAGCCGAAGCAATCTGTTCTCAAAAAGCTCAAGGAATACGCTCAGAACATCTCTGATAAAGAGGCGAAAATGTCTGAGCAAAGTAAGAAACCAAAATCTAAAGAAATGGAGATATAACGATGTTCTTTACTGTTGAAGAAACCAATTTGATGTGCTGCTTCGACACTTCCAGCCGCAGCAAGCTCATCTCCGAAATGAAAAATCTGCCTCTCAATGATCTGGATGATGAGATGGCAGAGCTGCTTTTTAAGACCGTTCAGAAGCTCGAAGGCATGACTGACGCCGAGTTCGATGAGTATTACATCGTGCCGGACAGTCTGTTTGAGGATTGAAAGGAGGATGTGAATGCCCGTATTAGATGGAAACTTTGAAGCGTTTGTCACCAATCTCGGCAAATACAATGAAGGTGCGCTCGTCGGTGAATGGGTGAAGTTCCCGACAACCGAAGAGGAATTGCAGAAGGTCTTTGAGCGCATCGGTATTGGCTCGAAGGATGAGTTCGGTCATGTCTATGAGGAATGGTTTATCACCGACTACGAATGCCCGGTGCATGGCGTTTATGATATGCTCGGTGAGTACGAGAGCCTTGATAAGCTCAACTACCTTGCCTCTCGTATTGATGAGATGGACAAATGGGATCAGGAAAAGTTTGTTGCCATTATGGAGGCTGGCTGCGATGAGGTCAGCAACATCGACGATCTCATCAACCTGACCTACAATCTGGACTGCTACGATTTCCTTCCTGATGTAACGGACGAAGAGGATCTGGGACGCTACTACATCGAAGAAGCCGGTATCTATGACACAAAAGCAATGGGCAATCTTGCCAACTACATTGACTTTGAGCGTTTCGGACGCGATGTGGCAATGGATGAGAACGGCAGATTTACCGACGAAGGCTATATCCGCAATACCGGTGATGGATGGGATCGCGTCTTTGACGGATCTCGTGAGGATATTCCTGACGAGTACCGTATCTCCGGTTCTGGTAGTGAGCCTGAACGAGACAGTACAATCACTGTCCTCGTCGTAGAGCCGGGAAAAGAGCCTTATGCAAAAGAGATTGACTCCGGTCTGGAGTCCTTGCAGCATGAAGTAGGCGGCTATATTCAGGCAGTGTACCCCTTTGAAGAGCCGGTTGCCATTGTCTGCAACGAAGAGGCAAAGCTGGAAGGCTTGCCTCTCAACCGCGCTCTCCGTGATGAAGACGGAGACATCTATGACATCGTTGCCGGTACTTTCATGGTGGTCGGGCTGACTGATGACAGCTTCGGCTCTCTGACTCCTGAGCTGATGCAGCAGTTCACCGATCACTTCAAAGCACCAGAGCAGTTAGCAAAGCTCGGAGACAAAATCGTTGCTATCCCCATGATCTCCGAAGAGCAGCAGAAGCATCAGGCAGCGGAACAGAAGGACTTTGAGATGAACATGGACACCTCCGGTCTGGCTGTTGCCGGTCATATCGGCACATGGCACACGATTGACCACATGGAGGTTGACGGTCATACCTTCTGGCTCATGGAGCATGATACCTACGGCGATGAGGCTGCTTGCATTATCGTCGATGATCACGGCAAGCTCTCTCTGTCGAATGTCTATGACGGGTTTGACGAGCATACCGTTGATCTTCTCCGGCAGGAGGTAATGCCCGTTGACCGGATGCCTGATGACAGTATCTCTGTCGATGAGATGAAAGAATACGGCTATGGTTGGGGCGGTATGCTCCCCATGAGAGAAGAAGCTGCTGCGGAGGTTATGAAGTCCTGCACCGTTTATCGTCTCTATGGCGATGACTCTGAGGGCATGGTCATGGATGCCAGCGAACTCAAGGATCACGCAGCTCAGGGCGGTATTTTCGGCGTAGAAAAGGTCGAATGGAAGGCTGCGCTTGAGCGTCAGAATCCACTCAAAGCTGCTGAGATGTCCACTGAGGATGACTACGGCATGATTGATGGGATCATCAACAACGGACCTAAGGAGAAGGAAGACAAGTCTTCCGAGAAGGGCGGCAAGTCCTCCATCATGGATCGGCTCAAGGCTGCGAAGTCTGAGCCTCATCAGGACAAGCCTACTCCGCACAAGGAAAGGAAGAATGATCGTGAGTTATGAGCAAAAGCCAGAAGTGGAAACTCGAATGGAGCTTCTTTCTTGACATAGACGGCAGACGCAAGTACAACGATCAATGCCGCCGATGTGTGCGTGAATGTAAGCAAAGTTTTAGGACAGTCATAGTCCGTTGCCCTCGCTACATCTCCAAACGCACCAGAGTAGACAGATAGGGCGTTACTTGTGTCGTGAAAAGGGTGGAAAATCAAGGTTTTTTCGCTCTGTAAGCGGCGCAAAAAGATAGCCCCGTATGTTTTCCCATCCATGCCTCGGAACGCAAAAATGTCAGGATAAAGGTCAATTTCACGGCATAGTTTAAGCCCCATTCAAACGCTAAGAGCCTCAGTCGATGCCCGGATGGGTGTCGGCTGAGGCTCTTTTTTTGTGTCTTTTTCGTAAATATTTGCCACTATTCTAATGTTAATCCATAGTCTCTGTATTAGCGTTTCTGTATAGCTGTGCCGCTAATCCATATAATTATACTGAACGATACAGAAAAGGACATGGTAATTGTCATGATTGATACACGAATAGGCAAACGCATAAAGCAGTGCCGTGAGCGTCTTGGACTGACGCAGGAACAATTTGCAGAAAAGACCGGGTTTACAGCAAACTATATCTCCACTTTGGAGCGCGGCGCATCTTTTCCTCGCTGTGAAAACCTGATCACATTATTGAATGCTCTTGAGGTTCCGGCAGACGCGATCTTCTGCGATGTGGTCACGCATTCTACGAAGTACACGGCAAATCAGCTCTCCGAAGAGCTTGAGACACTATCCCCAGAAGCTCAGAAGCGCATCCTGCAAATGGTTGAACTCATGATCCAGCAGGAAAAGCAAACCAAGATATGACCATCTTCCCGAAACTGCGCAAGTTTTTGCGCAGTTTTTTATTTTTATGTCACGCTTCGACATTTTTCTTCATATTTATGTGATATACTATGGATAAGCGAATGAGAGACGCGCTTAAATACATAGTATTGGAGATATAGAAAGTATGAACATCAAAAAATGTGCTTTTACCGGTCATAGACCGCAGAGCCTTTCGTTTGGCTTTAATGAAGCAGATGAACGCTGCATCGCCCTCAAGCAGAAGCTCAGAGAGGAAATCATCAATCAGATTGAAAACAACGGCGTAACGCACTTCATCACCGGCATGGCAATCGGCGTGGATATGTATGCTGCTGAAATAGTTCTCGGCTTGAAAGCAAGCTACGAAGGAATTATACTTGAAAGTGCAATTCCTTGTGAAACACAAGCTGCCAAGTGGACAGAGGAACAGCGTGATCGTTATTATGAGATAGCATCTAAGTGTGACAAAGAGACGATGATCCAGCGTCCCTATACGGCAGACTGTATGCACAAGAGAAACCGCTACATGGTGGATCAGGCAGATTATATTATCGCCGTATGGGACGGCAGACCCAGTGGAACGGGAAAAACCGTACAGTACGCTCAGAGACAAGGCAAGCCCGTCAGAATAATCAATCCCAAGACGCTTGATATAGAGAGCGCATAAGGAGAACGCGAATGAAGAAATGTTACTTTATCGGTATGAGTGAGATATTTGACGCCGAGATAATTGACACGCTCAAAGAAAAATGCGAGAAAATTATTGAGGCAGAGGATCTGGTGGAGTTCTGGTTTTTTCACGGGGAGAACTTCTCTTATACCGGATCTGTGAGCGTCAAAGACGGTGCGATCACCCTTCGTCCGGTCGAAAAGGTATGCGCAGTATGCAGATGCCCGATTGATGGGAACAAGGATATGCCGTTATGCGATGGCTGTATTTCCAAAGTCAAAGCGATGACAATATGACAGTCAAATTAGAGCCTCAGCTTTCCATTTGGAAGGCTGAGGCTCTTTTTCTCACTCTGCAAGTAACTTTTTGCGATAGGATAGATCAAATACGATCCGGTGATAGTCAAGAATGCGACGCTCCTTGAAGAGCTTTTCGGCAAGCAGCGTAAGAGGATCATTCAACAGATCATCAGAAATGCCAGTCTCATTGATGAAACGCGCCCACTCGAAAGTCTCTGCAACAACATCAGTCTCGACGAGCTTAGGAACGAGTGCATTGCTGATTATCATGGCAGGATCGTCCTTGAATGTGTCGGCAAGCTCGTCCGCTGCGCAATCATCATAGACTTCGATGTGACCGGAGAGCATAGCATCTAACTTCATGAAGTCATCAGCTACATCCCGTGTCAAGGTAATTGCCACATCGCCTTTTCCATCCGGTATTGTTATATACTCAGCCAATTCAAGCTCAAAAGGCAAACCATCAATGTGTGCAGTCAACCGGAACATCTGACATAAATAAGCAGAAGTCTCTTCGATTTTATCCTCATCCATGAAGGCAAGAGGATTATACTCTTCGCATTTCCAATCAATTTTGCCTTGCTCGGTCAATCGTGCAATTCGTTTAAGCAATTCCATCTGTTCTTCAATTCTGAGTTCATCTAACATAATCTGCACCTCCATTTATTTTCGTTTGAACTCTAAGACCACATCGCCATTTTCAGCAATCATCATGCTCATGGTCTTGATATACTGAGACATAAACTGTTTCTTCTCGGCTGCGCTCATTTCAATCCGTGTAGCTCGTAATGCCTCGTCGAACATCTCATTGATATTCAGTCTGACTGTATTGTCGATATACCGGTACATTTCCTTGAATAAAGCACTGTGCTTGATGTCCTCCGTATTACCAGAATAGAAGTCATCTATGTAACAGTAGAAAATACCGGCGTTTACAAGGGCATTCTTCAAATCCGGTCCGCAGCTCTCTCGTTCAATCATAACTAAGAAACGAGCTTCATTAAGGGATGAGATAAGTCCCCAGTAGTCGGAATCACTGGACACGATAATGAAGGAATCCACATTGTTCTTGTAATGCTCCTGACAAGTTCTTGAAATGAGCATTACATCGACAAGAGACTTGTTTTGCTTCACGCGCTCAGTCATCATGTGTTCTACGGGGATCTTTGTAAAGCTATCTAAAATGCGCCATGCAGAAGCCGTATGGACATCATCAAAGAGGATGATGGAAGTAATCTTCTGCGTATATTGGTAATCAAGATTTTTCAGGGTTGCGCAGAGCTTGTACGGATCGGAGTTCTCGCAGTCCACCACTACAACAACTTTGTCACTGCTCCCGATAAACTCATAGATACTTCCCTTGATGTAGCTGCCAGCGTCAGAGACCTTGCTGTATTCCTCGAAGTAGTCATTGTTCCATTGATACAGTAAAGTCACAAACTTCTTGTCGTTATAAAGGATATTTCCTGCTTCTTGTGGTACCCAGTTTATATACATCTGATAGGGGTAGAAGAGCAATCTGGAATAATACAAATCTGCTGCGCTTTTCGTTCCGGCTTCGCTTAGTCCGTCCGGCATGATAAACATATTTTTGATATACTGCCAATTCAACCAAAGAGGAAATAACTTCTTGCAGTTGTTTATCCGGTCACTAATAATTTTGTTTATCTCAATGATGTGATGGCACAGTTTAACGCTGGACTTTCTAATGAAATTGATGCCATCAGCACTAAGCTGATTAAGACTTTCTTGAGGAACATACTCAGGCATATTGATGATGGAAGTATAGTCAAATCTCATCCGATCATTGATGTACTTGAAGTTCCTTTCAATAGCAGTTCTGATAATACAAAGGTGTCGGATAATACGAGCTGATTTATCTGCATCAAGTCGTTCATACACATCTAATTTTGGGGCTTCATGTTCGTTATCAAATATTCGTTTCGGGACACCGATCAAATACGCAACTTTAGAAACGATCTCATAGGTGCTGTCTTTATATGTAATCTTGTCCTCTTCGGATGTGGAATCGTCGATAATGTCAGCATCCGTAACTACACTATCGGGGGTGGCAATGCACTCTTCTTCGGTCAACATAGTAACATCGAGCGCGTCCATATATGCTCCTTTCGCTGAGGTGGATTCGTTGGTCGTTTATTTCAGTCAAAAAATAGAGCATCAATGGCTTCAACCTCGTCGATCCATTTAAGCTCTATCTCTTTAGGGCTAATGGAGTTCCATTCATGAAGGTCATCAACAAAATGCCTGTCAGGGAAATGCTCCATCAATTTCTTCTTCATTATGCGTTGCTCCCGTTTATTTGTCGGTATGAGCTTCGTTCTTCCAAACCATCCCTTAGCCTGTTTTCAGCTTATGTCGATAGCAGGAAGGTCTTTTCTCAATTTCTTTCGTTTTCCGAACATTTTGTCCTCCGTTATAAACCACCACTGCCTTTGTTTCCTCCAAACTCGCATCCATGCACATGGTCATGTCCATAATACCAGCGTCCGTAGCGATAGCCATAATGCGGAGGGCAATTAGCGCAGTCTCCGGTGCAGTGACCGGGGTGCTGCCTATGTCCACCATCCATAGCACCGGCAATGCCTATTGCCATAGCCAGCTTCCCGAAGAATCCAAGTTTAGGGGGTGGCTGGATTGGCTCATCATAGTATTCTTCGTCGATGTCAGGAGAAAGTGCATCTTCACAGTCCTCTTCGTCATCCTCATCTTCAAATAGGCTGACATGATTTCTTTCCGCAACTTTTTCAAGCACATCATCATCGACTGCGCCCCATAGCTCTTCTAACTGCTCCCGATTAAACTTGCACTGAGAGGCTTCGAGCAAAGCGTTCATGGCAGATGTATCGCAGCAACCAGAAAGATCATAAATCTCTTCGGGAGTAAACTGCACACCATAAGCAACAGCCTTCTTGATTAGTCTTGAGGCTGCTTTCTCATCCATATATTCTTGTGCTACTTCTGCTACCTCAGATGAAGCTCCATAAGAGGTCAGTGAAGACATCCGGCTGATCTGAGTGCTTGTTGCCCAGTCATAAAACTTTTCATAATAGGTTTCCCAGTCCATGATATACCTCACTCAGCTCGCGCAATTATTTCAAGGGTTTCTTTTACGGGCTGCGGAACAGAAAAACTCATGTGATGCTCAATAGAGCGAATAATTCCTTCTTGGCTTTTTCCCGAAAACGGATCAGGAACAAGAACGGCATCCCCTTTTTTAAGAGTACGATCCTCTGTCCGATAATAGCGTTTTTCGCCGCTACTATTTATTTCAACGAGACAATACACAAACACATGAAAATCGTCGTTTTCAAACGGATCACTGACGGAGGGAGTTAAACCTTGCGAAATATCTTCCTGCGGAGTAGCCTCTACTTCAAACGAGAAAGGTGCAACATATTCAACCTCAGCAGCATCATCACTATTCTCGTCATCATCTTCAACGCAATCCTCATGGTCTGCGAAGAATACATCTTTGTCCTCGGTATCACCCATTGAATGCCTTGCTTCTTCTAAAGCCTCTTCATATTCGTCCTCTGTTTCATAGTCATCGGGATCAATGCCGAGTTCTGAGCCGTCTTCACACCAATCACGCCAAGCATATTTTTCACGATGTATTGCATCATGATATTCTTCGCGTGTCTCGTAGTCTTCGGCATATATACCGTATTCGCTGCCGTCCTCGCAATTCAGACGCCAAGCATAACGGTTGTCATTAACTTTGGCTTCTGGAATGTCGTAGAAAATGGGATCATCTAAAATGTACGAATGCGGCGCGTCGGGATCACTTGTATCAACATCAAATGATCCCATCGCTCCGAGAAACGCGCCCGTTCTCAAAATATCTTCTGTTGACTTCATTCGTCCAGAAGCTAACCCAAAAGCTGAAACAGCATAGGGATTGATTTTGCCTTTTTTGGTGTAATGATACTTTTTCTCCATGTGATCTGCAATCGCGCCCATAGTTAGACCGGCTGCAAGATCAATAAGAGTATTAAAAGGCTCAGGACATTTGCTGCTTTTCTTTTTCCTGCGTTTTGCCACGAGTTAGCCTCCTTCCTATTAGGTTTTCCTTTTATTCTACACCCAGAGCTTTGTAGACTGCATCCTCCGCACTCTGATAGAAGATCAGGTTGAAGCAACCAATCAGTTCAGACGGAACACTTCCGAGGTCTGCTGCGGATGTAATAGGTAGCAGAACTTTCTTTGCTCCACTATCGAGACAGACTTGAAGAGCGTTTGCAAGTTCGTCAACCTTTATCATCGTTCCAGCAATGCTGATCTCACCCAAAACAGCGAGACTGCTAATCGTCGGTTTGCCGAGTGCAATAGACGCAAGAGCAATTAAGGTAGGAAGAGCAAGTTTATCAGTCATGCCAATGCCTTGTAAATCCTGATAGTTGACAATATAGTCCTTCGTTGTCGTGCTGATAGAGCCGCTGATCCGGTTAGAGTTGGCTTTCAAATAATTGAATGCTGTATTTGTAGCCTCTTTGCTCTTTGTCTCTGAGCCGATACCGGTACGCTCGAACTTGCCATTACCGGGCAGCATTTGAGACTCAAGGCGAAATACACCAATCATACCGGACTTGCCCTGAGAGATGGTATATACCTGACCCGGATTGCACATACCCTCCGGAATGAGTTTACCGCCGCCTTGCTCTGGTACGCTGACATAGTATTCCTCGAAGGTTTCAACATCAATATAGGAGAAGTTGACATCGTAGAACTCCATGCCACCCAGCTTTTTAAGCTGTTCCTTCACGCGCCGTCTCATTTCAAGAGCAAACTTAACAATCTCTTCAAGCTGCTCCTTTGTAAACTCTCCATCAGGGTACAAGAGCTTGATAAAGCCGCCAATCATCTTTCTGACGGCAATCGTATCGCGCTGATTGAGGTTTTTGCCAAGACGGAAATATTTGTCTAAGGCATCACCATACTGCTCTTTACGAAGTTCACGAATAAACTCTGCCAGATAATCAGTGATGAAGCCATAGTCATTTGTAAAGTGATCCGGTCTGAACTTCGGAATCTCCCATCCGGGGATATAGCAGTGCATACGATCAAGAAAAGCTGTGTCAGTCCCCATTTCAGGGGGGAAGGGATCAAACAGACTGGATGTTTTCAGCAGAACATCAACGCTCTGGTTGATGTTACCGACAAACACCATAGATGCACTTGCCGCCTTTTCCTCCTTGCCACGGGCAAAAGAGCCAGATGCCATATAGTCCTTCATGATCTGGATGCCATCTTTATCCTTGAAGTTGATACCGGCAACCTCATCAAAAGCAACACAGTCCCAAAGCCCTACAAGACCAACCGTTTTTCTTCCCATATTGTAGAACAGATTGGCAACCGTTGTTTGTCCACCGGAAACAAGAATGCTGTTCGGAGAAATCTCTTTGAAAATATGAGATTTACCGGTACTTCTCGGACCCAATTCACAGAGGTTGAAGTTGTTCTCGACAAGAGGTAGCATACGAGCAAGAAGTAGCCATCTTTCACGATTGTTTAGCTTATCCGGTTCCATACCGATAGAGCGAAGCAATACCTTGATCCACTCTTCCTGAGTGAAGGCTTTGCGTCCTTGTTTAAGCTCATCAATATCCACATGAGGCATTTGAATCGGTGTCAATTTATGAATTAGGATAGGAGAACGACGCTTATCTTCTTCCACATACTCATATTCAAGTTGGACAATGCACCAGATACCGCCGCAGAGCAGACGGTCAAACTTAGTCGGGTATTCTTCTGAAATAGGGATCGCTTTAATGCCGAGATTGGAAAACTCAGCCTCATAGCTGTCAGTTTTTATGTTGAGATTAACCGTGATCTTGTCGATAACGGTATAGCTGCCGCGCTGCCGAAGCACAGAGAGGATCTTCTGCGCCTCATCTGGGCGAACATAGTTCTCAGCCAAAATACGCTTTACATTGTTTACACCAGCTTCGATAATGTCAGGATCATCAGAGCCGCAATATTGACCAAGCAAAAACTCAAGGACATAAACCGGCACATTTGCGCCTTCTTTAATCTTCTTGGTGAGGTCTTTGCGGACAATTCTGCCGTCAAACACCTGACGCAACTTGCTGTTGATCGTTGCATTCGCGTCTTCTGTGGCGTTTGCTTCGATATAATCGTTCATCCCGAAAACCTCCTTTACAGATCAAAGCCGAAATCATCAGCAAAAGCAATGTCGATGTGGAACTCAATTTCTTCCGGTACATCGGTATCGTTAGCAATGATCAGGCGATAAATCTTGTTTTTGTCGTATGCACCGGCTTTGAGATTGAAGCGTACACGGAATACGCGCTCAGAAGCATTCGTGCTGGTGCGATCTGCGATGATGGTCTGACGGTCACTGATGACCACCCCTTCATCATCAGTCATATAGACTGAGTATGCGCAAGGCTGCACTTTGTCTCCAATAGGCTGTCTCTGGAAGAAATCCAATGAGAACAGCAAATTAGATACCTTACGGCTTTCACTCAGCAGTTTCAACTCTGCATTAGAAACCTCAACATACTTCTTGCTTGTAGTACGGAGGTTTTTGAATGTGATAACGGGGACAACTATTTCCTGCAAGCTCACGCCGCCGTGAACATAGTTCTCACCACCACCGGAAATCTTGATACGGGTGGAATCCTGCGGTGTGAAGCCCTTGATCGGTGTTCCGTTGATCTCACCGTCAAGCTGCACCGGAATGAGGAAATCAGCAGAAGCATCCGGCTCGGTGATAGCGTATCTTCTACCCACTTCATAGACCTCACCAGAGAATGCGCTTTTTGCAACTTTTTCTCCTTCGCTGAGAGGACTGTATGTATAGAGGAAACCATGATCGGCAGTAATGAAAATATCAGTGCCTTGCATATCGTTGATAACAATGCGAAGAATGTTTGAAAGCTCTTGCATTGCATCTTCGCAAGCCTCAAATACTTTCTTCTCAGTAGGTGCTTTATCACCAATAGCGTCAATCGTATTATGGTAGATGTAGACTACTTCTTTGCCGCTTACAAGCTCTCTGCGCTCTGTACGCTTCATATTCAGTACATCCGAATACTGAACAGCCACGCTGCTTGGATTGCTTGCGCACAAAATCTTTTCTCGTTCTGCGGTGGATCTTGTGGGCATACCCTCAACCAGAACATCCATATTCTCATTTACAGAGAACTTTCTACCCGGCAAAAGAGATGCCATACCAAACTTTGTGATTGATGGGAATACCGCCTGAACAGCGTCGAGCTTCGCTGTGCCTTTGGTCGTGCGGATAATAGTATCGCACAACTCGGCAGCTACCTCATATCTGAGTGCATCGGATATGATAACAAAAGCGCGTGAGTTCTTTCCGGCAAGATGCCTGACATAATGAGAGTGGAAGTCTCTCTGCTTGGCGATTTCTGAGACATAGCCCAGCGAGGCAAGGTTATCTGCGATTGCATTTGTCCAGCAGCCGGTCAACTCTTTGAGATACCAATTTTGATACAAAGCCTCCACATAATCTGCTGCGTGTTTCAGTTTATCCTCCAACAAAGTGTTGCTATCCTTGAGAGAGCAGCCGAAGGCATAATGGAAATGGCGGTAGAAGCTATCCATCTCATAAGCCTTCTCGGTATAGAGTTTCCAAATGGTCTTAGGCTCAACGATGTGGAATCCGGCAGCATTATCCTGATAGAACTCCTGCATCTTGGCAATATAGTAGAGGCAGTCATAGTAATACCGGAATTGCTCGATCCAGCCGGATGTACGGCGATTTTCAGCCGTCTTGAGCATGAGATCGGTCTTGACTACATGATCTGCTGCTTCGGAGAAGAAGCGTTTCAGAATAGTTTCGTGGATGGACGGGAAGATGTCGGCAGTCAGCAGTGTCTCAATATCCTGCTTTTCAAAGCGAGATGCTAACTGTAATTCTTGCTCAACACTCCGACAAATCTCCCATAGCGAAGAGTTGTCCTCATGATTTCTCCACTCATGGACGATGCTATAACAGTACGCCTTATTGGAATCGGAGATAAAGCGTTCAAGTCCCTTGAGTACACTTGTATTCATAGTCTGAGCAAGGGCAGTAAGTAAAACATGAGAGGCAAAGAAGCCCAGCGACTTTTCATCCTCGTAGATATATCCGGTGTACTTGCGAACAAGCTGCCAGAAAGCATCAATGTTGCCGAACTTTTTAATGTTGTTCAGAGCCGCATTCTTTTCCTCGTCCAGACCTGAAGCAAGAACAGCGATGAAGACATCTTGTGCAGAGCCACCATTCAAACCGGCAAGGACAGCCATGATGTCAATATGGAGCTGCAAAGGAGTCTGGTATTCGCGTCCGATTTTGCGAAGTTTCTGACGGCGTTCCTTGCTATCGAGAAACTTACCGTAGAGCTTCACGGTCTTACGCATAGCTGGACTTGCAGCTATGTTAAGCTCACTCATCTGCATGGAGATAAAGTCAGCCCTATATTCTTCGCTAAACAGCTCAATGTCTCTCAGCCAATCGTCCTGCGGCTGAGAGTATGAAAACGGATTGTAGATAAGATAGTTGCTCGTGAGGTCATCATGCAGCAGCAGCTTCTTCACGGCAAAATTATTTGTGCCGGTGAGTTTGATGATCTTAACATCGGGGATCGCAAGCTCGTCCAGCATAGCCTCAAACTCGCGATCCTCATCCTGCCAGAACACAATACGGCGCTTGTAAAACTCCGGCAATGGGGCGGCAAATCGTTCTCGGAGTGAAAATTGTATAGATTCAGTGGACATGGAGTTTCGCCTCCTTAACGCAAATTATAGTGCATTCTACAATTAGAGCAGAATCGGTCTCTTGCCATAGCCCCTTTTACAATCGGAAACAGTTTACCTTCTTTCTGGTAACACGCTGGGCAGTAATAAATTGTCTTCCCTGCGTCTGCTTCTGACTTGCGAATTAGTAAGCCGCTTTCCAGCATTTCAACATCATCACCGTGTGCTTCGGGAGTTTCATCGGTGGTAACAACTATTTCTTTAACCTCTCGGATAAAGCGATCTCGCTTTTGCTCCCAAATAATATCTGTTTTTCGAGTCAAGCCGAACTCTTCAATCAATTTTGCATACAACTGATTGAGCTTGTCTTTAACCTCAACCTCATCATTATCAAGTTTAATTGCAATGGCCTGACTGTTTACTACACCAGCCATCTCTCCGAAGCCAAAACCCGGAAGGAGTAATGATGAATATTCAGTCTTCAACGCCCACGCCGCACCCATCTCGTTGAGACTGACTGCGCTCTGGTAATAATTCTTGGAGTGTATGAAAAACACATGAAGATCATACGAGAGAAATTGATTTCTCAGGTAATCAAAAATATTGGTGTCAATCGGGATGTCATATCCGGGTAGCGAGCTGCAAAAGACCTGGGTCTGATCAAGCCCCATTCCGTCAAGCAGTTCGACAAGTTTTGAAACATACGCTTTATCTCTACTTGAATGGCTGATAAAGATTTTGGGTATTTTTTCTTCTTGCATAGTTTGTCTCCCAGCGTCAGCATAGTATTTATCAAGATTATCCCTAATAGCGAGCAGTTTGCCCTTCAATGTATCGAAGTATCGCCGGTCATTCCACCCATTATAGTTTTCCTGAGCTACTTCCAAAGCTCCGACTACGAATTGGTCTCCGGTACGATCAACAATGTCTTGGAGTTCCATCTGTACACGCTGAATCCACTGTGCAAACTCAGGAATATCGTAAATCTCATCCACTGATGGGACACAAAGGCCCGGCGAAGAAGGAGAACGGTGAAACTTTGACTCTATGGAATCAATTTGATCTATAAGGTAAATGAGATCGTCCTTCATATTCACTTCTCCTTTACTTAATCTTTGCCAGCACATCTGCAAACATCTCGTAGTTGTGCTTTATGCCATCATCAAGGTCGATCTGGATATTCTGGTCGGCAAGGTGATGAACTTTTTCTTCGTATTTCTGGATTTCAAGAGCCTGCTCCTGAATCTTCTTCTGCTGTTTGGTCAGCTTCACGCGCTCAGAAGCACTTGCATGGTCGATAGCGTCTGCAAGGTGCATGAGCTGAGTGCGGTAACGCTCCTGCTGCTCGTGAACATAGTCGGTGCGCATACGGGCAAGGAGGTCACTTTGATAACGGTGCATATAAATTAGAGCTTTGAAGCCGTTCTTCTTGCCGCTATCGAAGAGCCAATAGATAGGACGCTTCTGATAGATTTTCAGGTGATCGGCATAGAAGTCATTGATGAAGTAGCTGCGGATCACTTCACGAGGCGTACCCTTGCCACCGAGAGCGTCAGCGATAAACTTGAGGTTTTCTTCCAGCGTCTCACTGCCGTAGACGGTTTCTACCCACTTCACAAATCTTCCGGTGATGTCATCATCGAAGTAGTCATCGTCGCAGATCGGGATGATGTTATCCTTGTCGGGAATGATGGTTCTGTACTTAGAGGCATCCCATTCACCACCGGCATAGGCAAGGCCCAGCTCGTCCAGAGAGTATCGTCCGAACATACAGCCAACGGCATAGGAGATCAGAGAGCGAATATCGCGTCCGAGATCAGCCTTGCGGACTGTAACATCCTTGTCTTCAACTTCGGGTGTCAACTCATCCTGCAAACCGTAGATGTCGATGAAGATACGGTTAAGCTCTTCCTCATTAGCTTTGAGTTTATTGAAGCGATCCTCACATACTCGTTCCCACTTTGCGTAAGACTGAGCCAAACTTGCTTTGTGTCCACCATTCATATCGGGTGCGTAGGAACCGAGAACAAGGGGATGGACAAGAAAATCCCATGAGGTTTCAAAGGCATCCCAATCGCTTTTTGAAGCATTGATGTTCCATTCCACTATTGAAGATACAGTTTCGATTATTTCTGGCGATACCGTAACTAATGGAAGTCGTTTAATTTCAATGTTCTGGAAATCAGAGCCTTCCTTAAAGAGTTTAAGCAAATAGTATACGGAATTAGAATTTAGCCAACCCAGATAATATAGCTCCATGTCCTTGTTATTAGGGAATAACGCAGGACCTTTTACATCAAAAACTCCTATTGCTGGAAGAACTCTCGCTGAAAACTTGTAATTCGTTGTTGCGGTCCAAGTGATGCCTTTTCTCATCCAATATTCTTCTTTTATCATATTGGATGTTTTGTTGTTCTTATAAAAGTGGATTGCGGAAGGTTGCCAATCAACGACAAGTTCGATGTTTCCCCACCATTTGCGGAAACTACCACCCTTTGAATAGTTGATCCATCCACTTCCATATTTTGTTGCATCAATTTCCCACTGATACCTAACAAACTTCTCATTGTCCGCAGTTTTATGTTGACCTCCCGTGAGATCAATCTGATTGCCGAATCGATTTTCAGTTGTGAGTATCTCTCTGAGCTTTTCTTTTGCAGAGTAAATGATGGGATTTCCGGGAATCCGGCTGAAAACCTCCTTTTCAATGAAACTATATCGGAAGTTTTTCGTTGGGAACTCGAAAGGAACACCGTCATCATCGGTTTCAAAGTATCTTATGAAGGTATATTCGCCTTTATATTCACTTAGCGTAGCGTTGGTCAACACAAAAGCCGAAGTGCCGAAATTGATTCCAAGACTCGTGCCGCCTTTTCCAAGATAAGGCATATGCACCAAAGATTGTATTACTACATTTGGCTGGATCACCTCGGATCGGAATGTTTCATAACTTGAAAGATACATCCAGCTTTCCATTGTAATCATACTGACAAAACGGTTGGGTTTTATCATTCTAATCGCCTTGTCTATGCAGCAAGAGAACAAATCACTTTTAGACTCAGCATAGTATCGCTTTGTGAAGTCACTTAATTTGGCATTCATGCCACTACTACCCATATATGGCGGATTGGTAAACACCGCATCATATTTTTGTGCCATGGTTTCAGCCACTTGAATAAGCGGAAGATAACTGTTAAGAACTGCTTCGCGGAAAATACTGATGTCATCACGCACTTCGTCAATTCTCGCATAGAGCGCAGCAAAGTCCACCTGAGAGATATTAAGGATTGAGCCATATTCCTTCGCGTCACGCAGTTCGTCCACCAGCGTTCCGAAGTCCTTTATCAGTTTTGGATCGTTGTTGGTGAAGTAATCAATGGTACTGCGATCCAGACCATTGCTCTCTACAATCGCATATACATGAGGTTGGATGCCGCGAGAGAAGATGCGGCGGTCATATTGACGCGCCTTCATCATAACAGCAAAGTATGCAAGCTGCGCTGCACGATCATCAATGTCCAGACCAAAAAGGTTGTTCTCAAGAATACTTTGAGCAGCATCGCGTTCGCTGACACCGTACTTCTTATAAATCTGCACCAGAACATCAAATGCATACACAAGGATATGACCACTGCCCATGCAAGGATCAATCACTTTGATGTCTTGCGGTTTGATATTGCGATACTCTGCACGAATCGCTTCGAGCTGGATCTGAACATCTGCTTCTTGTTCAGCTTCGTCAAGGTAATATTTCCATCCGACTTTTAACTCGTCATCGGGATGACCTTCAATCCAGAGCCTACCAAGACTGTTTTCTACCATGTAGCGGACAATCCAATCCGGGGTGAAAAGCTGTGTGGCAGAAGGAATGCGCTCTTTCGTAATCTTGACATTCTTCTTGAGCAGTGCAAAGGTATCATCCTTGAGTTCGGAGTTGTAATACTGATACAGCCAACCGATGATCTGCACCTGATCCGTCCAATCCTCTTCGGGAATGTCCGTGACCAAGTGACCGAGAATGCTGTCCTGCTTCAAGATATTGTTCGGCAGCAGCAGTTCGGTAAAGCCTCCCATGCGCTCAAACATCTGAGGCAGACAGTCATTCAAAGCGTTGCACTGCGTCAGCAGAAAATAACGGTAGAGGTCTTCCGTCTGGTTTTTCTCAATATACTCAGCAACCTTTTCAGTGTTCAGACCGGGCAAATCCAGATGCAGAACATCGTTCAGGATTTCGGGCTTGAACGCACCGGTGCTGTCAGAAAATACTCGAATATGGGAGGGCAGATAGTTGTTGACCTCCATGAAGCGCAGAGCGATAAAGCGGTTAAACCATGTGTAGGCAACCTCTTCCATCACTTGCGTATATCCCTTAGAACGGATCTGCTCGACAAGCTCCTTGCGCTGCCGCTGCTCATCCGTTGTCAATGCGCGTCCACCTACGGTCACGGCGTTTTGTTCGCCGTAACCATCTTTGGTAATTCCATATTGATAAGCTCTTTGCGATACCTGAGCGATCAGCTCAGTACGCGCCCATATCGCAAAACGCTGTATTGCGCCTTTGTTCATTGCTCAGTCTCCTTTAGTTGATCTGAATACCGTCACAGTTTTCCAGCGTCTTCATCAGCTTCTCGCGGATGCCTTCGAGGTACTTGTCAATGTCCTCCGCAGACTGTAAACGCTTCACAGAGCAGAGGTCATAACGACGGACGGTAGTGATTTTCTGAGGCTTAGGTGCAACACCGCCGGACTGTCCCGGTTTCACGGGATCGGGTGTCTGGTGCGATGCAGCCATCAGCTCCATGCGGCGGCAAATGTTGTCCTTATAGTTGAGAAGCTGCGTGATCATAGCGTCCAGCTCAGTGAGAGAGGATGCTTCTTTTGCAGTTTCACGCTTGCCAACGAAGTAGTCATCAGCCTGATGCAGAAGAGAGGTAGCATCACCACGAGCCTCAGTTGCAAGCTGGTGAACATCCTGCATACACTGACGGATATTCTCTGCAACCTCATCCTTTTTGATGTCCAGCAGACCGGTATAAGCTGCTTTCACCTTACTGACCAGCTCAGGCAGCTCTCCAATGCGGTCATAAGGCTTCGGCATGGAGAGGATTGTTGCAATGGTATGGAACACATCCAGAGCTTCTGCATCCGTGGCAAAGTAGTCGCGTTCTTTGTTCACGCGATCCATCTGACGCCGAGCGTCATCGTAAACGGGACGCTGAGACTTGAAGAAGAGTTCTACGCCTTCCAAATCCTCCACGGAATCCAGAAGGTCATCTTGTCTCTGTACCATACGCTTGAGCAGAGCAACATTATCCTTGCGCTGGCTCAGAACATCGGTCATGAGATCACGAGCTTTGGTCACAACTTCCTTCTCAGGGTATCTAAACTGAGCGTAGGCATCATCAAGGAGTTTCTGATAATGCTCCTGCTTGCGAGTGAAGGTGTACAGCACGAAGCGGATCAGACCATCCTCATCAGAGGGGATGTCCATTGCACCAAGATAATCGCGCAGGAAATTGATGCTCTTACGCATGAGCTGTTCGTCAGGGGCAATTCTGCGAGTGACAACAGCCTTGTCGATCTCAGACTTTTTGCGCAGATAGTCTACAAGTCTGCGCTCGTCCTTTCCAACAATAGCTCCACCGTATTTGATGGAGATTTTCTGCTGAGAAATGAGACGGGCAACCAGAGCTGCAATGTCGATCTCGCGCCAGCCATACGGAATTGCACCGTATCTGCGCTGCACATCGCCCATAGATGTACTCAGCATCTTGGCGTTCTGCAATTCGAGCCACTGACTGATCTCGTTCAGAGCATCCTCGTTATTGGCACCCAGACCGGCAAAAGCGATAGTTTCTCCGTCTGTGCCATTCAGTATAGCAAGGATGTCTGCGTCACTCTCAACGAACTTGTTGACCATATTGAGCTTAGAATATACGCTCTCAACCAGACCGTTCAGAGCTGCATCCAGCTTGTCCTTTGCGTTGCCGGTCTTAATGTCCATGATCTCACCATGAACAACAACCTTTGCGCTGACAATGGCTTTCTCAATATAGCCACGCGCTCTTTCCTCAAGCATACGAGCTTGCTGCTGACGCTTGCGGATGATGTCCTGAATGCTTTCGGGGAGCTGAGAAACATTCCGCTGCTTTACATACTTGCGGATCTTCATAGCTTGCTCAAGTTCCTCAAAATAAGGTGCCTCATTGGAGAGAACAACGATAGCTTCATTGTTTACCTGAGAATCCATAATGAGTCGCTGATCCGGTGCGCCGTAGTAGTCACTTGCTACGGTAACAACTCTCAGACGCATACCACCGGAGGCAGAGCCATTCAGAGTTTCATCAATATACTGATCGTAGGCAAAGTCGTATTTGCCATACTTAAACTTCTTGGAAGGATAGATTTCACCGAACACAGTCTGAGCAATGCTTGTGATGACTTGCGCACTGTCCACTACGGTATTGCGGATGTCAATAGCGATGTCCTGCTCTTCGTCGGTCAGGAAGGCATAGGTATCGCCATTACGAGAGATATAATTCTGAGACAACAGTCTCTCAAGGGACTCAGTGACAGAAGCTCTAAGGGCGATCTTATCAGTACGGATGTCCTCAATCATGAGAATTGCAATGTTGTCGATATTAGCCTTAATGTCCTCGATATAGCGGACCAGGTACAGCAGTTTCAGAACGCTTACATCCTGCTGCTCAAGTCCATCGTGATTATCTGCGGCAGTCTGGCAGCGATCAATCACGCGACGAATTGCGCTCTCAAGGAAGGTGTGAACAGTATCATAGAAAAGATGGAAAGGCACGAGTGCGTTTTCATCCTTATCTTGCACCTTTTGAGCTGCCTCTTGAAAGCCGGACAACATGGAACGCTCACCACCGGAAAGGTGCTTGCCAGAGTTTCCGTGTTTGCGGATCTCAGCGAGTACCTTCTGGATGATGATAAACTGATACGGTACGAACGGAAAAGTAGACGCGAACTCTGCGCTGTCAGAGAAGCCCTTGATGTCCAGCACCGGATTGTTAAAGGTGTAGAGGTTTTTGAGGACTGCGTGTTCTTTGTCGTAGACCATTCGGAGAAGCTGATCTGCTGCTTCGGTCTTTGCAAGGACCCTCTTCTTGATGACTTCATCAACAGAAGAAGAGGAAAGGCTAAGACGAGTGTTGAAGCGTCCCTGAATCTTGGAGAAGTCATCGCCGGTGATATGGACAACACTGTCAATCGCTTCTTGGCTCGTGACCATGACCCAAACCTTACCACGGCAGCGAGTACCGATCTCTTCTACGAGAGATTGCAGATTGATCATCAGATCGCCATCGTCTCCGATGTACTGACCAACTTCGTCAACCATGAACAGAAGGCGGAAGTCCTTGCCCTTGCCGTCAACATACTCTTGAATATCTGCGACGAGCTGTGCGATGCTCAGTTCGTTAGTTTCCTCGCCGTTAAACCAATTTCGGGCAGCCTGTTCACTCATACCGAGAACAGACTGCATGACATCAACAATGTCATCCTCAAAGAAGGCAAAAGAGTCGCGTGTTTCTACCCACGGTGCGCCATTGATTTCCTTAAAAGCAGCGCGGAATTGAGCAGTCTTACCTTGTCTTTCGATAAAGCGTTCCAGCTTTGCGATCTTCAAGTCATCTCCGTAAAAGCCGCAATGGTTATAGAACATCTTTGCAAAGACGCGCAGAACTGCGGTCTTATCTTTTGTGATAGGACCTTCAATGTCAATATTGAAAAGGATGGACTCAGTCGGAACAGAGACGCATTTTACCGCAGTCGCGTACATCATAGGATCATCGAACTTGTCAGCAAAATAGTCCATTGCCTTTTTGCCGCATACCTCCTGATTTGCCAGAAGATAAGACAGCATTTTCAGGAAATGAGATTTACCACTTCCGAAGAAGCCGGAAATCCAAACACCGATCTTGTCGGTGGGGTAGTCGATTGCTTTTGCATAGTTATCGAAGAAGGTACGGAAATGTCTGCGCAACTCCCTCGTGATTATGTATTCACTAAGTTCTTGTTGGAGGCTGCTTTCATCGTTCTGCGCAACCTTGATAACACCGTTAATGTCTCTGTTTATGTCCTTTTGGAACATATTCTGTAATTTCATTTTGCTACCTCCGTCACAGCAGATTAAATGCCCGATAATAGTGACCATCTAAGAACTCGTCAAACAAACTGAGCGTCTGTCCGTTGAATGTTCCCGGATAAAACATCACTATGGGAATGTCCTCGAAAAGATGCTGCATACTGTCGAGCATCTTGTGAGAACGCATGAAAGGATGGATTTTTCCGATGCCGGTCATGAATAAAACATCTTGCCCTTTGACATGGGGCGCATAGTCCATCTTTGCCAGCAGAGCCTCTGGTGTAGCGATCTTCTGCAACTGATTAAGCAGGTATTCTTTACCGCGTTTATTTTCTAATCCGTCAACAGATTTGAGAACTCGTTTGTCTTCCAGCAGTGAAAGAAATATCTCATAAAGATCACACTCTATAATGCGATATGGGGTGTTTGCTTCGCTCATCAACCGACGGATATAATCCTGCACGACGATCTCATACTGCGGATCATAACAGAAGACATGGATGCCAACCTCGTTGCTCAAACCCTTATTGGAAAGGAAACTCGGATCGGAAATCCGGTCTTTAATTCTATCTAACTCTTGTTTGATCATTGTTATGACCGTCCTCCTATCTCAAGTAATTGAATGCCGGTAGAGCATCATAGTCATTGTTCGCCTTGATGCCTTGCTCAAGTTCTTCGCAGAGGAAAACCGGATTCAAGGTTGTATCTTTAAGCCCGTCAAGGTACTCAGTCTCTATGAGGACTCTGACAAGAACACTTTTAATTTTCTTGATGGTTGCTTCGCTCCATGCGGAGACAGAATCGTCCTGCGCTTGCAGTCTGGTGAAGAACGCACTCAAGTCCTTCTTAGTAAAACTGAAATCCTGATTGCGGTATTTTTCTCCAATGACCTGAATCATAAACTCCCATACCAGACGGTTGTATCTCATCATCGCATAGAGATTGATTTGCTTTGCGATCTCGTTTGGCGCAAATGCAATTTCTCGGACAAGCTGCTCGTTATCCAGCGCATCTAAACGCTTATAACAAGCCCTTGCAAGACGAGAGACTTGTCGCTCAGTCGGGTACTGAAACAGATTATCCTTCTTGATTATTTCGATTGCTTCTTCAATCGTTTTACCCTCAATATAAAACTTTGAGGCTATCCTTATCTCGTAGAAAAGGAATTGTTCAGCCGTTAAGCTGCCGTTATATGAATGAGTCTGATCCATCTGCTTTCTCCAATCCAATTTGCCTATTCTATCATACAATAATTGCTGTCCAATAATTAGGACTCACTGTCGGGAACAAACTCAACAATGTCAGCAATATTGCAGTTTAAGGCAACGCAGATTTTACGAAGAGCCTCCATCGAAACATCTTCGCTCTTTCTGAGTTTGGTCATGGTGCTGGATGATAAGCCACTTGCTTTATGCAAATCACCTTTACTCATTTCTTTATCTACGAGCAGTTTCCAGAGCTTTTTATAGCTTGCTTTCATGATCTTCACCTCTGCATAGAATGTCATTTTATATTATAACATATCTTGTTCTATTTTTCAAGAGAGTTTCAAGAAGTTCGGACTTTTTCAACCGATTTGCACGATTTTCTATGCCGTAACGATATAGTCTCGCTGTACGAAACAGAAATAGCCTGAGCCTCCACTAAGAAGAGACTCAGGCTACTCGTTTATTCAAGCTCACTGCTTCGTTTCTTGTCACGATCCTGCGCGGCTGTCGGACTGAGGAAGTCATCGACATTCGCCTTCATGGTGTCGATCACACGAGCCTCTTTCTTGAGCTTGGCTCGTTCATCATAGAGCCTCTGTTGATCCTCAAGAAGACGCTGTTGCTCGGCTTGGAGAGACTTCAAGCTCGGCAATTTCTGGTCTCCTTGCATCGCCAGAAGGGTACTCTTGGCTGCTTCAAAAATCACCAGCTCTGCCTCATGCTTTGCTCTGAATGCCGACTTGTCCTTCGCCTTCATGTAGGCTTCATAGACCGGCTTGAGCTTCTGGTAATTAGAGATGTTCTTGATGAGAGGCTG
>ULMO01006882.1_pt1 | contig 37633 bp, 26 predicted proteins | sample 1951691 | NCBI WGS metagenome assembly ULMO01 (sample SAMEA4835554, study PRJEB28245) | human gut metagenome | biome: gut microbiome; material: fecal sample | place: Denmark | collected 2008 | reverse complement strand
CACTCAGATACAAGTTTAACCGGATGAACTGACAGGAACAGACAAACGCTTAATAAAAAGACGAACAGCGGGTGCATCGCTAAAAGTGATGCACCCGCTGTCTGTATATCACGCCCTTTCCGGCAGTTCTCACTTGCGGTCAGCCTTCAGACGATCAGCCATAGCCTTGGCCAGTTCCTTAGCCTGAGCATAGTTGTCCTGCTTCATGGCCTGCTTCATTTCCACCGGATTGCCTACCAGTTCAAACTTCAGCTTCTCGGCAAACTCGCCCAGTTTCTTCACGGCAGCGCTTGCCCAGGTATATGAACCGAAGTAACCCATCACACGATTCTTCATTTCACGGGCAGCCACCTTGCTGAGCAGTGACTCCATTTCCGGATACAGGTGCATGTTGTAAGTAGTACATCCCACAATCAGACCTTTGTATTTGAAGATATCAGCCAGGATATAAGAATGGTGCGTATGAGAAACATTGTGCAGCACGATGTTGCGGATGCCCTGTGCGCTCAGTTCTTCAGCAATGGCTTCAGCCAGTTCTTCCGTATTGCCGTACATGGTACCATAAGCAATCACCACTCCTTCTTCGCCTTCGTAACGGCTCAGCTTGTCATACATTTCCACTACCTGAGGAATCTTTTCTTCCCACACCGGTCCGTGAGTCGGACAGATGGTCTGGATGTCCAGTCCACTGCATTTCTGCAAAGCCTTCTGCACCGGATTGCCGAACTTGCCCACGATATTTGCATAGTAACGGCGCATTTCGTTCCAGTAGATATCCGTATTGATGTTGCGGTCGATGCAGCCACCATTCAGCGCACCGAAGCAACCGAAGGCATCACCCGAGAACAGGATTTTCTCTGTTTCATCGTATGTCACCATCGTTTCCGGCCAGTGAACCATCGGAACCAGATAGAAGCGCAGGTTGTGATGGCCCAGTTTCAGGAAGTCTCCGTCGCCGACTACATAACGTTCGCCCGTCACACCATAGTAACCTTCCACCATATCGAAAGTCTTCTTGTTACCCACCAGTACGATTTCCGGATAATATTGTTTAATCAGCGCAATGGCTCCCGAATGGTCCGGTTCCATGTGATTGATGATCAGATAATCGATCTTGCGGTCACCGATCACGCTGCGAATCTTCTTCAGATACTGTTCAAAGAAAGCCACATCTACCGTGTCCACCAGCGCTACCATGTCATCATCTGCAATCAGATAAGAATTGTATGATACGCCGTACGGCAACGGCCACAGATTTTCGAACAACGCTTTTGTGCGGTCGTTCACACCTACATAATGTACTTTACCTTTAATTTCCATCTTTCTGTTTCTTTTATATATTGTTGTTGTTAACTAACTGTTTTTATGCCCGTCCGCTTTCCGGTATGCCTTTCCCTGCCAGGCATCGCGTTCCTTCATGCGCTTCTTGACACGGTCGGTGAACTCATGGTTCTTCAGTCCCCAGTCAGGCGCAATCAGCAATTCCCTGGGTGACTGCGAAACGAAACGCTCCAGAATCAGATCCGGCCGGAGATGCTCTACATAATCGATAACCAGATCAATGTATTCATCAGCCGAAAACAGGTGAAATTCCTCCGGATGCAAGGCATACTCATGCGCCATGCGCGTTCCGCGAATGAGCTGAAGCTGGTGCATCTTCAGCGTTGTGAGCGGCAGTTCCGACAGACGTTTCGCCTGCTTTATGAGATCTTCCCGGCTCTCTCCCGGTAATCCCAGGATCACGTGTCCGCCCGTACGGATGCCCCTTGCAGCCGTTCTGCGCACCGCATCCTCCGTACATGCAAAGGAATGCCCGCGGTTGATCCGCTCCAGAGTCCGGTCGTCCGCACTCTCGATGCCATATTCCACCAGCAGGAACGTCCTGCGGTTCACTTCCTCCAGATAATCCAGCAAGCTGTCGGGCATACAGTCGGGACGCGTCCCGATCACCAGTCCCACGACTCCTTCCACCGCCAGCGCCTCCTCATACATGCGCTTTAGCAGTTCCAGTTCGCCATAAGTATTGGTATATGCCTGAAAGTAGGCCAGGTATTTCATCTGCGGATATTTGCGTGCGAAGAAACGCTTTCCCTCTTCCAGCTGCATCGTAACGCTCCGGTCGTCCCTGCAATAAGCCGGGTTGAAAGTCTGATTATTGCAATACGTACACCCTCCAAAACCCTTCGTTCCGTCACGGTTGGGGCAGGTGAAACCGGCATTGACCGAAATCTTCTGTACCTTGAACGGGAACTCTCCGGCCAGGAAACCGGCAAAATCGTTATATCGCATGCTATTGTCCATCTTCTGTCAGATTTTCAAGCACAAAGATACGTTTTTTCACGGAATCGGCAAAAAAGTAAGTTTACTTAAAATTCCACGTATCACAATCCATGGTGGAAATATTGATCTGCCTCAACCGACCGTATATTTCAACTTAGCCGACTAAGGAAAGATCCGGCTTCGACGAAACAAAACATTGGTTTCAACGAAACGAAACAAGTGTTCTGACGAGTGGAAATAATTGTTCCACTGAGTGAAACTTTTTGTTCCACCTAGTGGAAACAAAAGTTTCATATAGAGAAAACAAAAGTTTCACCCTGTCGAAACAGAAGTTTTGTCAGCATAAAACTCTCTTATCGTCCGCAACCTGCGAAGGAAGCAGGCTGCCGGTTCAATCAAAACACCTGGATCTCGTCGAAACGGTAACGGGACTGCTGGCCGGGTTTCAGGTGATCTTCCGGACACATACCCGCGTCCGTAGTCGTCACTTTCACATAACGCACAGACTTACCTCCGGTAATCTGAAACGACAAGTCTTCAATGAAATTGCCTTCCTTAAAGATTTCCTGCTTTGTAAATGTCCGCGAAGCCGCCTTCGTGAAATGCTGCCCGTCGGCCGAAACCTCCACCGTAATGCCAGCCGGCTTGTGAACTCCCATCGCATAATGGGTAAGACAGCCCAAAACCACCCTGCTGACAGGCGAAGCTTTTCCCAGATCCACCGTAAACGAAGCATCCTCCGGCGTGTACCATTCCGTCCATTCAAAGTCAGACTGCTTCAGGCTTCCCCGCACTCCGTTGGTCAGTAATTTATCCGACACATTGGGCGAGATCACTTCCTTACCCGTAGCCAGGTTCCAGCCCATATCCAGCGTCAGTGTCTTGCCCATCTTCCCGGTTCCATCAAATGTGGCACAGCGGATCTCTCCCCCGTGATCAACAATCAGTGGAGCCATATAGACAGGTGACGATATATCCGGCTCCATCCCGTCTGTCGTATAACGGATCGCCACATCGGGACGTTCGCATTCCAGCGTCACCTTCACCTTTCCATTCTCTGCAACCGCCTTATGCTGAATGTTGAACATCGCTTCAGAATAGCGGATTCCTTTTGAACGAAGCAAGTAGAGATAATTGTCCAGACTCTTGACAAAGCGGTACCAGTCCTTGTGTCCCTTGGGCGACCATGCCACTTCTGCCAGCGCAGCCAGTCGCGGGAACACCTGATAAGTGACATCTTCGGCAGAATTACAGAACTCCGTCCACATAGAAGCCTGCAAGCCCATCAGCAACGATTCATAATTTTCCTTCCAGTCCGCACCGACCGGTTCATATGAATAGACATCCTTCAGCGTATTATTTCCGAAATACGTCAGCGGCTCAAACCACTGGGGTCCCTGATAACGGATCAGATACATCAGCCGGGCAGGTGTCATCACGAAGCGGTGTCCCTGGGCTGCTGCCTTCAAGGCCGCATTACCCATGCCCTGCCAGCCAAAGATGATTGCCCCGTCGGGCAAGGTGCTGTTGGTCAGTTCGTCCCATCCCATCACCTGTTTGCCTTTGCTCTGCACATACTTGCTCATGCGGCGCATGAAATAACTCTGCAGTTCCTCGATATGCGTAATGCCTTCCTGCTTCATGCGGTCCGCACACCGGGGGCATTTCTTCCAGTATTCTTTCCAGGCCTCATCGCCTCCCAAATGAATGTAATGCGAAGGAAACAGTTCCGCAACCTCGTCAATCACCCCTTCCAGAAAACGAAACGTTTCCTCATTTCCGGCACAGAAAATGATATTACCCGATCCCTGTCCCATACCCGGAACTACACAAATGTGCTTGTCTACCGAAGGGCAAGCCAGCTCCGGATAAGCAGCCAGTGCCGCATTCGAATGTCCCGGCATATCAATTTCCGGAATAATCTCAATGCATCGGCCGGCAGCATAACGGATAATTTCCTTCATATCCTCCTGAGTATAATAGCCTCCTATAGGTGTCGGCTCGCCCGGCTCCGGATTTCTGCGGTCCGGGAACGGACGGTCTGTCTGGTTCACTCTCCACGCTCCCACGGAAGTAAGCCGCGGATATTTCCTGATTTCCAGCCGCCATCCGTTATCATCCGTCAGATGCAGATGCAACTTGTTCAATTTAAGCACCGACATACAGTCGATGATCTTCATCAGTTCCTCCTTCCCGACAAAATATCTTGAAACGTCGACCATCAGTCCGCGATAGCCGAACCGCGGCCGGTCGGCCACGTACATCCGCGGAATTCCCGTCTTGTCCTGCGGCTGAATGGCCAGTCGAACCGACTGAAGAGCATAGAATGCGCCTGCCGGTCCTCCAGCTTCTACACTCACACCATCAGCATCCACCGTCAGCCGATAAGCCTCCGGTGACAGATCTTTACTGATTTTCAGACGGATATCTGCCTTCTTTCCATCCGTATCAACCTGTTTCAGCGTTACGCCGCTCATTTCCTTCATGGCTTCTGCAAAATAATCTGCCACCGGATGAAGTTCATCTTTTTCCGCACAGATAGTCATTCCGTCCATAAGCCGGAAGTATCCTTCCTGCATTGTCATCTCTACCGGAGCAGGTAAAATAGTAGCAGTCTGCGCTCCCATCCACTCACACGAAGCCACGGCCAAGGCCAGCAGCAAAGTCTTTTTCCATCGGTCTAATCTTCTCATAGGCAATTTTTGTGTCATTCATTAAGTAAAAGTCGGGATAAAAATACGCTTTTACCGGGAAAGAATCATCATTCCCTGCCTAAAAAAACTACCCCGCAGTAGTCCGTCCGTTACTACGGGGTAACGCGACAACTACTGCGGGGTAGTTCAGTGATTACCTGGGGGTGGGTTAAAGACTTACTTTCAAAGCATTGTATTCCATGCTGTAAGTGATGACGTAAACTGTTCCACTTACTATCATTTTGCCACTTTCACCTGACTCATCACCATAAGAACCTGTTGCCTCATTCGATTCCTGATCAACATTAGTTGTTTGCAAACTATAAGTTACATGCTTTTTTGCATCATGAGGGAAATACACTATTTCACCATTCTGCAATCCTACGACGATACGATCCCCAGCACTGACAGAAAAGGTATATTTTGGAAATATCTCAGTAAAGCCTTCAGGTAAAGAAAGTTGGACTCCATAATTCACCATCGGCACTTCAACATTTAAAGCCGTTGTTTCTTCAGCTTTTACCTCAAAAGATTGTTCCCAATAATAAACAGATTCCCCTTTTTCTTCATTTGTCCACTCTACATCCGTCAGATAGTTAGGACTATAAACTTTCAACAGATAATCCGCACCTACTTCCAGCTTAATCTTATCTGTTAATTCAGCTTCCGTTCGTGTATCCAAAAGTTCCTCCCCTTTCCAGATTTCAATAGTCAAAGGTTGAGATACATCTTCAGAGCGCGTACTCACAATCTCCACACTTTCTGTCTCAACCGTAAGCCCACTAACAACCAAATATCCCTCATTTGATGAAGGAACTTTCTCCTGCTGACAAGATGCCAGAAATAATGTACCTAGCAAGATGTAAAATATATTTCTTTTCATCATAATCTATTTAGAGTTTATTTATCATATATCAGAGAAATATCATCTACCCAAAAAACACTACCAGATAAAGTTTCATCTGTACGTTGTGAATCTCCATACCAAGTTGTTACATTTGTTGAACGATAAGGCAATTCACTACCAGAATAAATAGAAGATGCAAAATATATATATATTTTAGCTGGACTTTTAGTTTTATCTTCATTATAATTGAATGTAATATTGGCTTCTTGATAGTCATCGGATACAATTGCATTATCTGTTTTCGTAGTTTCCGCAATCACTGTTCCATCTTCATCCATTAAAGCTGCATATACTTTCCAAGAATCCGAGTTATAAGGGGAATATTTATAATAAAAACGCACACCTGTAGGACGAGAAGCAAATGCTCTTCCTTTATCTATATCGTAATGATCGCCACTCGGTTTTGCTGCAGTACCACCTGTAGTAACTGTTATATCCCCAATAAATAGCTCTCCAGGAACATTATTAAAATCATAAGAACTTGAGCTGGAAGATATATTACCTCTACCAGCAGCTGTATTTCTTAATTCAGCCGCCCATATTCCTCCGTGTGCATCTTTTGTATAAGACACTGCTGGAAATGAATTATAACGATAAACAATGGAAAAAGAAGCAACAGATGCATCTCTATTTCTTGTCGTAAAATCATTATTTGTATTCCAAAAAGAGGTTCCTTCCCAAGGATAGTACACTCTTAACTTTGGCGCAGAACTACCCCCAAAAGCTTTATAATAATACCCTCTTTCTTCAGCTGACCAACTTTCCATATCACCATTTTCCAAACTGATCACAGGATATGTTTTAACTGCTAACTTTTCGCTAAAGATTTCACCTCTATAAACGCCCCGAACATAATAAGTTGTACCCGGTTGAAGCCCATCCTTACGTAAATCTTCGGCCAAATCAGTCCATCCACTGTTACCATCCAGACTAAACTGATATTTCATATTTTTACTCAACTCTGAAAAATCACCATGTACAACCTGATCTTCTTTCAAGGCACTAACAGTAAACTCCTTTGTCCAAATATCTCCAGGCAAAGCAGTTATTGTAAATTCTGGCTTATGCGTATTAATTGTATATGTTACAATCCCTTCCTTGTTTACACGATCATTGGCTTTCACACTCTTTATAATAATTTCATTAGCTACAACCTCGTCATTTTTTGAATGTAAAGCCCGAGTCAAGATTTTCGAAAGTGTAATACTCGGTTGATTATATCCAATCATAGGAAGGTTTATTCCCTTATTCTCAAATTCAATCCGCTTCTCATCCGGAAGTTCAGATAACACATAGTCGCCATTTAACGAAGACAAGTTTTCATCCTTAAAATTTAAAGAGAATTCCAACTCTTGTAAAGGGGAAGAGATAGCAAAATCAATAGAAGCTGATTGGGCTTCCGTTTCATACACTTCTAAAGTTTTTGTAGATGTATCAAAGCCGGTAGCAGAAATTTTAGGAGCAGGTAACCATTCCCCAGGAATTGTTTCCAATACACTCACCGGTTCATTAGTTACTTTATCAACGGAAATACCAACACCTGATGCCACACCCGTAACAGTCAAATTCACCCGAATATGATGCCCGGCTTTTATATTGGTCGGAATCTTTTCTGCAGGAAGCTCATATGCAACCTCTTTACCTGTTCCTGCCAAATATGCATGAAATTTTAAACTAGGAGATGAACCTGCCGGGAAATAAGCACTGGCATCAGATCCTTTTTCAATTTCAACAGTTTGATCTCCAAGTGAAACTTCCATCGAATAACTCTCAAATGTAGTATCAAATTTATCTGCATTTGTATACGTCACAGAAATTAACGCATTAGATACATTGCAAGTAATGGATACAGGAGAACATTCACCTGTAACAACAGACTGATCTAATGCTATTCCATAATAACATGGAGCATCCAAAGCCAATTTTGTACTATCTCCATAAGTAGCAATCAAATCATATACACCTTCCTTCACAAGAACAGAAGATGAACATGCACCTTCATATACTGCTTTTCCTGTCTGGTGAGAAATTACGGCCAAATTAAAGTTCGTCATTACAGGATCTGGTAATTCAATAGGTGTCTGTCGAGATAAAATTTCCCCACCAGCATCTACCAATGATATTTGAAAACCTGTATGAGCAGAACTGTAATCAGTGTCTTCCTGACTACAAGCTCCAAGCACAAAAAGTATTATGCTCCATATAAAATTACGCATTATATAATCTGTCTGTTTCATCATTGCACCCACTTTAATCATAACTTAATTCAAATTCATCTACCCACAGAGTACTGCCTTCACCTACCTGACCGACTACCTTTGAGCCTTCAAAGTCACCACCATATTTACTGGATGTTGCCACGATGGTAATCTTAGCAGGTTTAGCTTCCGTATTCTTATACTCTATGTCAAATTCGAAAGGAGTATACTGAGTCACCGTTTCACTGCCAATAAACTCTCCATAAGCTATCTCAGTATCGGAACTGTCCCATAATCTCAAATAGATATGACATTGATCTGTCTGCAGATTGCCCGGTTTTGTTCCTGCCGTTATCGGTGTTGATTTATATTTATAGTATCCTTTCAGCTTGGTAGGACGTGCTCCTGTATAGTCCCGGCCAAAGTTCACACTTGCCGCAGGATTACCCATATTCGTTTTATAAGTTCCAATAAACAGGTTACCTGCCGCTGAACCAACCAGTACAACCCCAGTAACTGTTGTCATCTTTGCAGCCTTTCCTTTATACGCATCACTTCCGTCAACAGGAACTGTAGTTGCATCTTTCACCGTTGTAACTCCGGTGTTTCCTGAAGCCCAATAACTGTCTGCAGCATCTGAATTAGGGAACCAGTTCTTGCCATCCTGAGTCCAGGTGTCAAATCCCATATTGGGAATCGTAACAATCGTCTCTGTTTGAAAAGAGAAAATTTCACTTTCATTTCCATCCGCCAATGCACGCACCTCATAATTCGTTCCGCTTTCCAATCCTGTCAGCGTAGCTGAATATGAAGTAGCCCCCGTAGTCGTTATGGAAGCTTCATCCAAAGAAATCCACTCTTCTTCTCCCTGTACACGATATTGTACAGACAACTTTGTTCCAGCACGAAAACTTCCACTCAGATAAGCTTTCTTAGCCCATGCATTCACCTTCTCTACTGAAGCAGGAACTGAAGATTTCTGAACATCCACTGTCCAGTCACAAACATAACGTCCGTTCCGATAAGCCTGAAAAACACGAGGACGAGTAAAATCAGTAATCGTATCAGGCGAAGGAATCAGCTTGGTTTTTGAACCTTCCAGATTCAGTTTGTTTATTTTTATATTTCTGTAATCCGCATCTTCTGTTACATAAATAATAGCAACATGAGTATTCAAATCCAATAAAGGTGCAGTACCCGATTGATTCTCGACTTCGATGGTACGTTCTATCTCCTGCTTTACAGTAATCTTCCACCAATACTCCTGATAAGTTTTCAATAAGACAGAAACCGGATTAGTGAAGTTTATGGCTGTATTAGCGTTAGAAGGAAGTTCATCTAATGAAGAAAAACTAAAATCAGGAAAACCGGATGCCTTGATGCATGCCGCAGAATCCGGATAAATCAATGCTTCGGAATTTGCAACCAGTTTCGTTATCGGCAGACTATCTATAAAAGCATCCTCACCAATAGTCAGTTCTATGGTACGAGCCTGATTATTGAACACGGCTTCCCCTTGCATTCCTTCTACCTGAATATCCTGAATAACTCCTTCGATATAAGGATAAGGAATATCGTTCTCAATACATGAAGACATGTTCAGTAATAAAAAAGATACAAAGCTATATTTCAAGGCTTTTATAAGCATAATCTGTCAATTTAGAAATAGGTACAAATACCGATATTTATTGAAAATATATTAATCTTAAAATCCGCAGAACTCTGACGGTATGATCCGTGCTCTACCTGATTGGTTGTCTGCTCGATCCACTTAAAATCCAGACCAACAACATTGATGGAAACTTCGACAGCCATATTATTCATAACAAACGCTGTCAATCCCGGTGCCGCACCAATCTGCAAGCGATGAGAAGTCTGGTAAGTACCTGTTGCTTTCTGATCTTCGCCGGATAAGGTTTTACCTTCACCATATCCATAAGTTAACCGCAATTCATTAAAGAACCCAAATATCTTACTATTGCCAAGACCCATATAAGTACGCAGAAACCCGGCAGCTGTATATTCATGCTCCAGATACTCATAATTACTGATATCAAAGGTCAAGTCATCACCTAAATCAATATTGATATTTCCTAAGTCCGCATAAGTACGGTTATAATTCAAACGGACACCAGCCGCCATGTTATCCCGAAAGAAATATCCTGCGTATGGACTTACCTTAAATGTATATCCCTCTCCGTTTACATCATCCAATATAAGGAACTTATAATTATCACCCATCAACTCTGTGTAAGAGAATGTCACTCCCCCCATCCATGAGCCTTTCGGAACAAACAGAGATGGCTTTATATTACGATCATAACTTTTTCGTGCGTACACCGAAGTGACGCACAAAAAAGTTAAAAATAGAATTAAATATTTCTTCATGTAAAATATTAATAGTATGACAATTCAAAATCATCTACCCAAAGAGTACTGCCTTCAGCCAATTGTCCAACAACACTTGTTCCTTCAAATTCGCCCCCATAACGACTTGAGGTAGCTACAATAGTAATTTTATCCGGACGCTTGGTCTCATCTACATAATTGATCGGACATTCAAATTTCGTATATTCTGATACGTTCTTGTTATCTACAAAACTTCCTTCACCGATCAATGTATCTCCAGACCAAAGTTTTACATAAATTTCACATTCATCAGAAGTTAGCGTTCGGTCTGCTGGAATTTTAGCATCAGTTCTCATTGTAGCACCAGGAGCATATTTATACCATCCGGAAAGTTTTACCGGACGGGCGCCGGAATAAGGCCTGCCAAACTTTACACTACTAGCTGGATCACTCATATTTGTATTATATTCACCAATAAACAAGTTACCAGCTGCATATCCAACCATTGTAATAGAAACAGTAGAAAGCTGAACTGAATAACCATCACGGCCATCTTCCACAGGAATTGAATTTGAACTTTTCAGCGTTACAACTCCATCATTACCCGTAGCCCAATAACTATTGGCCTGATCAGCATTCGGGAACCAGCAATCACGTTTTGTGAGAAATCCCTTCTTTACCGAAGTCCACGTATTGAAGTTTAAATTGGGGATTTCTACATACGCTTCAGTAGTAAACGTACAAGTTTCACCTGTTTTGTCTCCACACAAGATATAATATTCATACTCAGTATCGAAATCCAATGGAGCAACCTTTGCAGAATAGTTCTTGGTACCTTCTTCCTGAGTAGCTTCAATAGTGCTCCATTCCGAATCGGCTTTCTTTTTGTAACGGAACTGTACCGGAGAAGTTATTTCTTCCAAATTGCAAGCACCTGACAAATAAGCGAACTGTCCCCAAACTTTAGAAATATCGTTTCTGATATCACCGGTCACCATATCAGCACTTTCCTGTTTGGTAGGAACTTTTACTGTTACTTCATACTGATGAATAGTCTGGTCTACAGAAATATCAAATGAAGCATTACCTTCTGTAACATCCAAGTTCACTTTATAATAATAAGCAGCTTCTGTCTTTTCAGTAATCTGCTGAGAGAAAGATTTTCCATTACCAAAATCAACCTTTACAGTCAAAGACTGACCTGCCTTTACATAAGCTGCACGTGATTCATCTTTCACAAAAGGAATACTAAGATCTGTTCCTTCCACTGTGCAAGAATAATCATTAAAAGCTGTTTTAAAACTTTCTGAACAATTAACCGATACCTTAGCCTGTGCCAGTTTACAAGTAACTTCAACTGCCTTAGCTTTATTTGCTTCGATAGCTACTTCCGTCTGACCTTCATAATAAGGAGCTGCATCAAAACCTTGAGCCTCCTTATCCTTGTCCGCTGAATATGCTTTGATGGTATAAGTTGCAACTGGCAACAACACATCATTCATTTCATTCCAATCATCGGCATGTTTCACAACCAACGCCGATTCATCTATTACATCTACAGCTATTGCTTCCGTACTTGTAATATCAGCACGAGTAGTCACACTCTTATTGACATCAACAGAAGACAACTGAAGATAACCATATCCTTTGGCTTCTTCCATTTCTGATTGGCAAGAAGAAACTAATCCAGCCAAAAGGAATAAACCAGTAACTAATATATTTGTTTTCATTGATCTCTCTTTTTCTTTTATAAATAGATACCCTAAAACAGGAGATTATTCAGTTACATTTACAGTTAATGTTCCTTCTTTAGTTTCATTTCCATCAGAAATTGTCAATGTAAACTTATGACATCCCATTAAACCTTGTTCCGGTAATAAAGCAACCAAACTCGTCACATCAAAAGTATATTCTGTCAAAGTTCCACTATGAAGCTGATTATAAGTTTTCTCTGTAATAAGTGGTAGACTTTCTAATTGTGTTTTTGCTTCAGGTCTGTCTTCCAAATTACACAAATCAAAAGGCTTATCTAAATCCATACCAGCTAATAATACAGGGAATACCTCATTATCACTTTCAATTGAAACGATCAATGACTTTATTCCATTTTCAGAAGCCATATCAACTTTAATTGTTGGCATCTCTCCAGACTCCATAAGTTCAGCCAAACTCAAATTATAAGTTTCAGGAACACCTGTTACAGTCAAAGTATTTCCTCCTTCCGGTTCTTCAGGATCGGTATCTCCACCGTCCTCCGGTACATCCGGTCCATCATAAATAATATTCTCTACCGGTATTTCAATAGTTTCCCCAACTTCCGTAAAGGTCAAGTCTACTTCCAAGCCGAGCTTAATATAAGAATCTGTAGCACCATCTTCTGTCAGATTGATCACAAAAGAATCTCCACCTGCCAAATTTGCATGACCACCTTCAGCATCAGCAGGTTTCTGTATAGTAGCCTTCAACTCAATAAAATTACCTTCTATAGATGTCGCTTTAATCGCTGCACTCAAATGATCCTGCTGATCAGGAGTTTTGAAATAATATTTTTTATCCAAATTATCTTTTGTAAATACCTGAGTAGCTCCTTCGCCATTATCTACAGTCACAGTATAATCATCTTTAAAAGAAGCTGTAAATGATTCTGTCACGCCCAATTCGACCTCAACACATGCCAATTTGCACGACAAATCCACGCCGGTAGATACACCTTTTTTTACAGAGAATGTCTGCTCACCTTTAAAGAAGGGACGCTCGGATACCGTTACATTCTCACCCTCATAATTATAGGCCTTAACAGAATAATCACCTTCACTCAAAGGAATCAACACCTTACCTTCTTCATTTTTCAAGTCACTGACAAGTCCTTTTTCAACTTCTTCCTGAGTATCTGTTTTGGTTACAACCAGAGTATAATTATCAATATTGATATCTTCCTCATTAAAGTTTCCAGTTGTAGTTCCATTATCTACAGCATCAGTAGCACGGCTTATCTTGACACCATTATATAAGGAAGACAAATCAAGTTCTAAAACTCCATCGTTAGGTCCTACTTCACCTTTACCCCAAAGTTCATCACGCATTTCGCAAGATGAAAGACCGATTATCAGACTCAAAAGTCCTATTAAACTTTTATATCTTTTCATATCTTTCTTCTTTATAATTTAAATTAAATGTATTCCCCAGGAATTTCAACAGTTACATCTTCCTCTGTCACTCCGTCATCAACCGTAATAGTCAGGCCGAATTTACCTCCGGCTATATCTGTATGATTTGGTTTGATCGTCAACGTATAAGAATAACAGGGCTGCAAATTAATTTCTTTAGTAGCTTCAAATCCTTCGACAGTTACAGGTTCTCCATTTTTGTCTGTCAAAGAGAAAGACAACATAGCCTTTGTTCCTTCATCTCCAGTCTTCAAATAAAGCTGCTGACCTACATTCGACTTATTCATAGTCCAGGCTTCATCCATATAGTCAGTCTTTATGGTAACAGAACAATCCTGAAAATAGTCTTCAAAGGTATCACTTTCATCATTACCTTTATAGACAACTGCCAATCTTGCATTGGCTGGTTTACAAAGCACTGATACTGTTTTCGTATCTCCTTGAGAAACAGAGAATGTCTGACTGCCTTTCACATACAATTTATCATAACCGGCAGCAACATCTTCCCCATAATAAGCAGTTAAAGTGTAAGAAACTCCAAAATCAACTTTCTGGGTAAGATCTAATTCCCCATAAGGTTTATCCGTATAAACAGCTTCTTCACCTTTGTACAAAGACACCTTATAGTTATTCACATCCTGATAAGCACCTTCGTCTATCGAACGACTATAGGACAAATCAGTTGACAGGTCAATCATAATACTTCCCTGGCCTGAAACATTTTCTTCCTTCTCACTGGTACAGCTTCCCAAAGATATCAGTAATACCAATGAAAAAAAGACTTTCAAATAGTTTTTCATTTTCATCCAACAATAATTTTATAGTTTATTTCTGGCTGCAAAGTAACGGCTTTTTACACACCCTCACAAGGTCAATTTATTTTATTTTTGGTCTATTCTTTATCTTTACCTTTTCAAGAAAGACATAACACACCGATTTTCCCTGTTTTATGTTATTTTATAGCATTACTTTATAGCCGATATTTCAAATTGGCTAACTTTGCAAATGAAATATTTTCAAACAAAAAGAGACATGGAAAAAGAATTGCCTAAAATAGATTTACCTGAACCCTGGCTGATCGGTACGGACATCAGCAAGGAACTACTCAGCCTCTACACCAATTATCCGGTGAGACTGAAATGTGAAATCTTTGTGCTCTGCATGGACGGAGAAGTGGATGCCTCAGTGAACCTGAACCGTATTGAGGTACGCCCCAACGACATCATTACGCTTACTCCGGGAAGTATCTTCCAGATCTATCGTGTGGACGGAAATCTGAAAATCTATTTTCTGGGCTTTTCTTCCAAATACATTGAGGAAAGCAATCAGACCAGAGCAATGCTGGATTCCATTTATCTGACTTTGGGACATCCTGTCCTCTCGCTGAAACCGGAGGGAGCAAGTGTTATGCAGGATTACCTGAAACTGCTGATCCGGATGTATGAGACTTTTCCCGAGAAGATGCGAACGGAAATGGCTCCCAATCTGTATGCGGATATACATAAAGGTGTATCCATATTATATAAGAATAAGAATACGGACAAGAGTCCTGTTTCAAAGAGTGAACAAATCTGCCGGAACTTCGGACAGCTGGTCATGCAACATTATAACCAGACAAGAAACGTAGCTTGGTATGCCGAGAAACTGGGTATCACGCATGCTCACCTTTGCACGACTGTGAAGCAAGTTACCGGAAGGACATGTGTGGACATCATTTCATCCATGGTAATTATGGATGCCAAATCGCAGCTGAAATCTACCAATCTGTCCATACAGGACATATCGGATTCACTGAACTTTGCAAATATGTCGTTCTTCGGAAAGTATTTCAAGCGGAACGTGGGTATGAGCCCACTGGAATATCGCAATAATGGATAAACTAAACAGACTAACAGATTAAAGTATGAAACAAACGTATGTAACAACGGTCGGAACCTTCCTGCTGGGACTGACGCTGAACTCCTGTATCCAGGAAGAGGCTCCCAATGCAGAAGCTGACATCACGGCCTGCTCACTCTTGCCTGTGGACTGTCTGGCAAGCAATACCATTGAGGTTGGACTGCCTTACAGTGATGAGTTGAATGCCTATCCCATAGAAATAAAAGTGAAGGAAGGTACTGACCTTTCCAGCCTCGCACCGACTTTTGAACTGACTCCGGGGGCAACCATCAGTCCGGAAAGCGGGAGCATTCATGACTTCTCTTCCCCAGTGAGATATACCGTGACTTCGGAAGACAGACAATGGCACCGCACTTACAGTGTGTCGGTCACGGAACAGACTTCGACCAACATACCGACGGTATATCATTTTGAAAATGTCAAGACTTCGGGCAATTATTATGTATTCTATGAACAGCAGGGAGAGCATTCGCTTACCTGGGCCAGCGGAAACGGAGGATATGCTCTGGCGGTCAGCCAGGCTGCGGCTAAAGATTATCCGACTACACAGGATGATAACGGATGGAACGGAAAATGCCTGAAACTGGTTACGCGGAGTACAGGAAGCCTGGGAAGCCTTGTGGGCATGCCGATCGCAGCCGGAAACTTGTTTATCGGGCAGTTTGACCTGACAAACGCTCTGACTGCTCCGCTCAAGGCAACCAAGTTCGGAATACCTTTCTATAGCAAACCGATCCGCCTGACAGGATATTATAAGTATAAGGCGGGCGAACAGTTCTTTGCCAATGGCGCATATACGGATCAGAAAGATGTTTTTGACATCTATGCGTTCTTCTTTGACAACAGCAACGGAACAAGCATGCTCGACGGAAGTTTGCCGTCCAACGGATATACTCATCCGGATATGGTAGCTGTGGCACGCATCAAGGATGCTCACGAAACAGATGAATGGACCAGCTTCAGCCTCAACTTTGATTATGATTCCTTCGGAAAAGGAGTAGATGCACAGAAACTGGCCGAAGGAAAATATAGTCTGGGCATTGTCATGGCTTCCAGCAAAGACGGGGCTTCTTTTGAAGGTGCACCGGGAAGTACGCTGCTTATTGACGAGATGGAACTGATTTTTGAATAAACGGAAGGATCACTCAAGATCCATAAAACAGAATCTGACAAGAATATGAAAAGATATTTACTTGCACTGACAGCTGCCATAATTACTGCAGGAAGCTGTCTTTATGCCCAAAAGAACGAGAATCAGACGTTGCTGAATGCAGCCCTGCACGGATGGGAATACGAAGTCCGGGCAGGTATCAGTATCGGAGGAAGTTCTCCCCTGCCTTTGCCAGCTGAAATCAGAAGTATTGATTCGTATAATCCCACGCTTGCCATCATGCTGGAGGGAAATGCGATCAAATGGTTCGGGGCAGAAAAGAAATGGGGACTGACCACCGGACTGAGACTGGAAAACAAAAACATGACAACACGGGCTACGGTGAAAAACTACGGAATGGAAATCATCGGCAGCGACGGGAACCGGTTGAAAGGAAACTGGACCGGCGGCGTACGGACCAAATTAAGAAGTTCACTGGTAACCATTCCTTTACTGGCCACCCACAAATTCGGCGAAAGATGGAGTGTCAAGCTGGGCCCTTATTTCTCGTATCTGATGGACGGGGATTTTTCCGGTGAAGTATATGAAGGCTATCTTCGGGAAGGAAACCCTACGGGACAGAAGATTGTATTCACGGACGGTGCCGTTGCAACATATGATTTCCATAATGATATGAACCATTTTCAATGGGGTGTACAGGCTGGCGCTGACTGGAAAGCCTTCAAGCATCTGAAAGTATTCGCCGACCTGACATGGGGACTGAATGATATTTTCCAGAAAGATTTCCAGACAATCTCATTCGCCATGTATCCCATTTATCTGAATTTCGGATTCGGATATGCTTTCTGAGCAGAAAGATCCGACACGTAAGAACACAAAAAAGACCGCAGCCTCTCCTCAAACGGAAACGGCTGCGGTCTTTTCTTATTGTTTTATTGAGCGGCCTGCATCTTGATACCAATCTGAATGGTTTCTGTTGAACCGATGATCTGCGGCATCGCAACCAGAGCCGGCTTCAGGAATACATCAACCATTCCGGCCATCTCACCAGCCTGAGCTTTCAACATAGAAAGAATCTGTTCCACTGCTGCTTCATCTTCGAAGAGCGGTGCTACGATCTTCAGAATCGGGAGCAGAGTTTCTGTATCCAGATAAGCTTTCAGCACACCTTCTTCATCTTTTTCCAAAGTAATCAGAATTCCTTCGGAAAGCATCGGAGTAACAGCAGCCATCAGCTGTGAAAGAACATCCGTCATACCGGCACGGCTCTTACCGGAAGCTGTTGCTGCAATTTGTGCCGGATTCAGGAACAAACGGATCTTATTGGGTTCAGGCACAGTATAAGTGGCCAGATTCAAAGGTGAAGTCTTCCACTCTGTTGCATTCAGCGAATCCTTGTATTCAGCCTGAACATTTCCGTCAGAAAGGAAAGTTACCTTATTTAATACTCCACAAAGCATTTTAGGAATAGTGTTTCCTTCAATTTGAGTCATACTAATAGCCAAAGAAATCAATGACTGAATTTCATAAGGAGATCCATTAAAATCAAATGGATCTGCATCCCATTTCACATGGATTGGCTGCATCGGATCACCACTGAACAGATTTCCCGGAGGAAGCAATTGCCAGGAAGTATTGGTCCAGGCAGTTTCAACAAAAGTCACATTCAAGGCCAGATTCAAAGAAGCATCGGTAGCTGATCCCTGATATTTCAAGGTATATCCTCCCCGGTTTTCTTCTCCGGCAAAGGTTACCGTATCGTTTTTAATTGTCAGGTCTACATCAATGGTAGTACTTACTTCGCCCGGAATGACACCTGCCGTAGCCAGACCGGAAGCATTATCACTCAACGGAGAAGTTGTCTGAGCACCTGATAAAGTCAACGTTGCCTTGGTAATGTCATTTGCGTCCGGTGTAAAGACAACCTGCTTGCCCAGCATAGGAGCACCGCTATATGTAAGAGTCAGCCCGCTGGCATCCGCATAGGTTTTAGTCTGCGTGATCGGAGATACGACAGATGAGTCATCGTCACTGCTGCAGGAAGTCAGCACACCTCCGGCCAAAGCAATAGAGAATAAGCCAATAAATAATGTTTTTTTCATGATGAAATAATGTTTAATAATTAATGAATAGTTATTCCTTTTCAAATCGGGTGCAAAGTAAGAGGGAAATAAATACACCTACAAGGTCTATTCTTGCGACTTTTGTTCTATTTTTCACATCATATGAAAAACAGACAAAAAATTACGGATATTTTTTGATCTTTTTTTCTTATTTTAGAAAATTATTCCAAATACACTTTTTCACGGTGCCTGTTCCCCTTCGGGCTTTTTAAAAAACGTCGAATTCTTTTCCTTCGAACGCCGAAACGTTTTATTGCATTCGTCGAAGTCTTTTTTTAAAAGCCCGAGGCGGGCAAACATCCACCGACATTTGCCCGCCTCCTTATTATATAACAGCTTCTTTCGTTCTTATTCTTTTTCCGGCAGTACCACGACTCCCAGTTTCTTGCGGCCGTCCATCTTCACAGTCAGCGGACGGTCAAAATGTACCCAGCGCAGGAACTTCGTTTCCTCCACGGCCGGCATGGAGTTCAGCAATTCCTGATTGTAAATACCTTCATTCATATAGGCATTAATGGTGAAATACCCCACTCCAAATGAAGTCAGATTCTGGAAGAAGTGAGTTCCCTGACTGGGATCTACCCGATAATTGGTCAGTCCGGCTTCCACAATGACACGGGCCGCTGAGATATGCGGCCATTTGACCGGTACCCCCAGCCATGTATCGCTGCTGCCCCACCGGCCGGGCCCTACCAGCACATAATGCTTCCCTTCATCCAGGAAACGGCGGTTCAGCTTCTCTATATCATAAGCAATCAACTGGTTATTGGAAGCCGAATAGCCTTCCGTCTTCACGTAGATCACATCGCTGATATCTTCCATAATACCATGTCCCAGGGCATTTTCACTCTTCAGCAGCAACTGATCATCAGGTATCTGGGTAAGATCTTCATCAAGTCCGGCCTTCACATCGACCATCGGACGAATCTGAAGCAGATAGAAGACACCGCTCTTGGTACGCGCATCGAAGTTAACAGCAAACTCAATCTCTACAGGACGCCTCATTTCTGCCTGTCCGTATTGCTGGGCAAGCTGAAGAATGCGTGCCAGAGGAAAGACATCATGCTGAAGGATATTGGCAAAAGTAATCAGCTTACGGCCGCCCGGATAGATTCCGTCACGGATCACCATATCATACGGATCGTAGGTGGAAGCAATATAATCGAGGGCACCGTCATTTTCGGCATCCTTTACGGTAAGCTTCAGGAGATTAAATCCGTCATCAAGCGAGAAGTTATGTCCGTTGTTCTTCAAGTCAAGCGCATAGAAACGGGTCTGCGTTTCGCGCAGGGCTATTTCCATTTCACTGGTCTGAAGCACCTTGTCCGGATGATACGGACAGACACGCAAAGTCAGTCCGCCGTCAACGATATACTTGCCGAGTCCCAGTGCCAGACTGACGGTACCTTCTTCAGCCGTTTCGTCATTGATCGGATAATAGTTGATGGAACGGGCCACTCCCGATATGGCCGGATAATAACGGTCGCCATACTGGGTTCCGACTACCTCCTGCAAAATAACGGCCATCTTTTCCTGATCGATGACGTTACTGGTGGCCTGCATGTAAGCCTTGCTGTCACGATAATAAACCGAAGCATACACACCTTTTATCGCATCACTCAGCATACGGAGCATTTCATATTTGTCTTCCAGATAAGGAATCATATAGGTGGAATAGATACCGGCAAACGGCTGGTAATGCGAATCCTCAAGAAGACTGGACGAACGGATGGCTATCGGAGCTTTCACTACATCGAAGAAAGCAAAGAAATCTTCCACCAGACGGTCGGGAAGTTTTGCTTTCAGAAAGGCTCTCAGAATGGTATCATCATCGGCATCGCTCAAAGCCAGCTGATAAAGAAGATTCGTATCCATGAACTCATCAAAGATATCGGTACACAGCACCACGGTCTTGGGAATAACTACTGAAGCATTCTCAAACTCCGAAAATTCAGGATGACGCTTCACCATGTTGTCGATGAAAGCCAGACCACGTCCCTTTCCTCCCAGCGATCCGTCACCAATGCGTGCAAAGTGAGAATAGCGGTCGAAACGGTCGCGCTGGAACACAGCCACCACTCCCTGGTTTTTCATCTTGCGGTATTTCACGATGGCTTCGAAAATAATCTTCCGGTGAGCGTCGATATCCTGCAGACCTTCCCAACGAATCTGCTTCAGGAATTCGGCCACAGGGAAAATAGCCCGGGAATAAAGCCAGCGGGATACATGGTTGCGTATAATATGGTATTGCAGGGACTCTGCCGGAACAGAGAATATAACATTCTGCAATTCCTTCAGATTATGAACGCGGGCTACTTCCTCCATCGTACGCGGATTGATGAAAATAAAATCGCCGAAACCGAAATTCCGCGAAACAGCATCCCGCAAATCGATATTCATTTTCTTGGAATTCTTATCGATGAAAGAAGCTTCAAGCCGGGAAGCATAGGCACGGTTGCTCTCCTCTGCCGACTGAAGAATCAGCGGCATGTAAGGATCACTCTTGCGGATCTCTCCCAACAGTTTAATGCCGGCCAGCGGATCAACGGCCCCTTCACGGGGGAAACGGGCATCGGAAATAATTCCCAGAATATTATTCTTGAATCTTTCATAGAGGTCCATTGCTTCTTCATACGAACGGGCAAGTACAATCTTGGGACGGCCGCGCATTCGCAACGTCCGCTGATGTTCGTTCAGAGCTTCCGTGGCAAACTCCTGACTCTGGGTGAGAACAAACTTATAAAGATTCGGCAGGACAGAAGAATAGAAACGGATGGAATCTTCCACCAGCAGGATCATCTGAACGCCAACTTCATTGATATCATGCTCCAGATTCATCTTATCCTCGATCAGCTTGATGATGGACAAGAGCAGATCCGTATTTCCCAGCCAGCAAAATACATATTCAAATATACTCAGATCCTCATGTTCCATACGCGCCCGGATGCCGTGGGAAAAAGGAGTCAGAACGACCAGCGGAATATGCGGATATTTCTCCTTGATCTGACGTCCGATATCAAACGTATCGCTGTTGTCGGATCCGGGCATACAGATTACCAGATCAAACATTGTATTTCCCAGTTGTCTCCAGGTATCTTCTTCCGTAGAAACCTGCGTGAAACGCGGCGGATAACGCAGGCTGAGGTTCATATATTCAATAAAGATCTTTTCGTCTATCCGACCGTCATCCTCCAGCATAAATGCATCGTACGGATTGGCAACCAACAAGACATTAAAGATACGTTTCGTCATCAGATTGGCGAATTGGGTATCTTTGAAGCGGTTCAATTTTAATTTTGTGAGCATATAGCAGGATTTAAGCTTATTCTATGCAAAGAACGGAAATTCCCGTGAGTTTTGCAATACCGAAATGAGAGACTATACATTTTATCATTATTTAGCACAAAAACCGGCCGAAACATTTTGTCATGCGACGAAAAAGCATAACTTTGCAGATACAAAAGTTTCATTTTGTTAAACCTTATAACATTACGACGTATGAACATCAGTCAAATCATGGCTTCCCTGGAAGCCAAACATCCAGGTGAATCGGAATATTTGCAAGCCGTAAAGGAAGTTCTGCTCTCCATCGAGCCTGTTTACAACCAGCATCCGGAATTCGAAAAGGCAAAAATCATTGAACGCCTGGTAGAACCGGACCGTATCTTTACATTCCGTGTGACATGGGTAGACGACAAAGGTGAAGTACAAACAAATCTAGGTTATCGCGTACAATTCAACAATGCCATAGGCCCTTATAAAGGAGGTATCCGTTTCCACGCTTCCGTCAATCTTTCTATCCTGAAATTCCTCGGATTTGAACAGACTTTCAAGAATGCACTGACCACTCTGCCGATGGGCGGCGGAAAAGGCGGTTCAGACTTCTCTCCACGTGGAAAGAGCAATGCGGAAATCATGCGTTTCTGCCAGGCATTCATGCTGGAACTTTGGCGTCATGTAGGTCCTGATATGGATGTTCCTGCCGGTGACATCGGCGTTGGAGGCCGTGAAGTTGGTTATATGTTCGGAATGTATAAGAAGCTGACCTGCGAATTCACCGGAACCTTCACAGGCAAGGGACTGGAATTCGGAGGCTCTCTGATCCGCCCGGAAGCTACGGGATTCGGAGGACTCTATTTCGTGAAACATATGCTTGACGAAAAGGGTATTGACATCAAAGGCAAGACGGTGGCAATCTCCGGTTTCGGTAACGTAGCATGGGGAGCTGCAACGAAAGCAACCCAGCTGGGCGCCAAAGTGGTTACTATTTCAGGACCTGACGGATACATTTATGATCCGGATGGTATCAGCGGTGAAAAGATTGACTATATGCTGGAACTGCGTGCTTCGGGCAACGATATCGTAGCTCCGTATGCAGAAAAGTTCCCGGGTGCTACTTTTGTTGCCGGAAAACGTCCTTGGGAAGTTAAAGTAGATATCGCTCTTCCGTGTGCAACTCAAAATGAATTGAACGGAGAAGACGCCGCTCAGCTGATCCAGAACAAAGTATTGTGCGTAGGCGAAATTTCCAACATGGGATGTACGCCGGAAGCTATCGACGCATTCATCGAACACAAGATGATGTATGCACCGGGCAAGGCAGTCAATGCAGGTGGTGTAGCAACCTCCGGACTGGAAATGAGTCAGAACGCCATGCATCTGAGCTGGACGGCAGAAGAAGTTGATCAGAAGTTACATCAGATCATGCATAATATCCACGAGCAATGCGTTAAATACGGCACAGAGCCTGACGGCTACATCAACTATGTAAAAGGTGCAAATATCGCAGGCTTCATGAAAGTTGCTCATGCAATGATGGCTCAGGGTATTGTATAATCCTTTCTTTTTAATATAGTTTAGAAGATTCTCGTTTAGTTGTATTTGTATTAATCATAAACGTTGCCTGGCTGTGAGAGCCCGGCAACGTTTTTTTTAGCCTGAAAGGTATCTTTGAATAAGGCTTTGCGTTTTTAAAAGAAAAACGCCTTATGACATGCCCTAAAAGTTACTTTCCCATAAAATCCTCCTGCCTTTTCTGCCTGTTTCTGCTTTCATTGGTTTTCGGATGCTCCAGTGATGAAAGTTTCACTCCGTCTCCATCCATTCTCATTTCGGGCAACCAATACTCCGCCTTTCTGGAATCACGAACCTCCGCCGCAACACTTCCTGCAGGCAGCAGGCTTTCCCTGTTCAGCACCGGAGGGATGGAAGCCGACAACGTTCTCATGACTTACAACGGTACATTCTGGGAAGGAGAGCTGCCCGACGTCTGGAATGAAAATGGAAATGCAGCCGAACTTACCGTTTATACACCTTATATCGACACGGATCCTCAACTTTTTTATGACGGAAAAGGGCAGCTGCAAGATATCCTGTACGACCGGCAAAGTTGCCGGAAAGGTGACCGGATCAACCTGACATTTAAACATCTTTTTGCCTGTATCACCTTTCATGTAGCAGCAGGAATCAACCAAACCCTGCAAAGCATTACGTTCCGTCCCTCAGTTCTCATAACCGGTCTGAACCATCGGACGGGAACATTGAGTATGGAAACAACAGAAAATCCGCAATCAGTCACACTGGACAAAGCCGACGACGGAAACTATTCACTGATCATTCCTCCCTCAGAACATCTGAAAATAGACATCTGCATACAAACAACTGATGGAAAAAGCTATGAAACATTCATGCCCGAAAGCCATTTCGCCGCAGGTACGTCGTATTCCTGTCGCATTCTTTCGAATGCTGACACACAAGGGATTCATACGGCTGCAGATTTCATCGCCTTTACCCATCTCATCAACGGAGAAGCTTACGAAGGACGTAGTCTGGATGAATTCCGGACCGAAGAAAACGGAAGAAACATCTACAGGCTGTGTGCAGACATTGAATTTACTCCGGAAGAATGCAGTCAGCTGATGGAAATTGGAATCGCATATCGCAATACACAAAAACAATCATCATTTGAAGATATCTTTGACGGACAAGGATATTGCTTATCCAATCTGACTTTAACTACTCCGGAAGAACGAAACCGGTTTGGAGTATTCGGAAGCATCGGAGAAAACGGTATCGTTAGAAACCTGCATATACAAAATTCCTCCATTCACATTTGCGAAAAAACAGGCATAGGCTTCATTGCTGGAGAAAACTGGGGAACAATCACCAATTGCAGCGTTAAAAATGTATCTATCACAGAAACAGCCAATGCAGAAGGAAAAGAAGTTGGAGGCATTGCATCCAATAATTTAGGATATATCGCCAATTGTACCACGGAGGATTTTTACACAGAAGCCTCTGTGGCACACATTGGAGGACTTATTGGAGTAAACCAGGGATTTCTTCTCAACAGTTACAGTGCCAATTGTGATCTGGGAAGCAAAACGCAGGGCATGCTCTGTCACTCATGCAATTCGGGCAATATTTACAATTGTTACTGCATAGGTTTAAAAACCACATGCTATGCATTCTGCTATCAGACAATAAACAAATGTACCATCGAATATTGCTATTACCCCAATGGGACAACAATAGTAGGGAAAAAGGGATCCGGAACAGTTATGGATATAATATTTTATTTCACAGACCAGACATCCTATAAAATAACCAATCTTCTCAATAACTGGATCACCGGACAAGGAGCATCTCTCTTTCCAAATTTGGAATTCCAATCCTGGCAATCCAATGATTCTCCTCCTGCCATTCTGGTTCTATAAGCTGAATTTCCGGGACAAGCCGCCGACCATTACCGTTCTTGCTGCCTGGAAACATACAGAGATTACTGATCCATCTCTCAAACCATCGAACGGATCAGGTCCGAACATGAGATAAAGTTTATCGAACATTCTTCAGCTTTTTATCGACTTCCATAAGGAAGTCGATAAATTTCCTAATGAAAGTTGATTGATTGCCTGATGGAAATCAATCAACTTTCTCATGTCAGCCGATCAGAATATCCTTAGTTTTCAAGCGAAATATACGCAAAATTGCTTTGTACAATTGGGACAAAACAACACCGGTCCAAGGTATCCGGCAAGAAAACGACAGCCCGGCGGAGGGCCCGGTTCTGCTTCCAATTTTCACCGGCGGAAGTTTAGAACGTTTTTAATCTGAAGGTTTTATTCGTTTATTCAATGATTTATTGTATTTTTGCCAAAAATCATAGCATTCATACAATATGGACAAAAACAAAAAACTGATTATAGTTATTATCATTCTGGCGGTAATTGCTGGTGGAGTTTCGTTCTTTGCTGTACATGAAGCACAGAAAAATAAGGAAATGAGCGAGTTGTTTGCTGTAGAAAAAGAGGAAATGGAGAATGAATACAGCACCTTTGCCACCCAATATGACGAGCTGCAGATTCAGATCAACAATGACTCTTTGCGGGAAAAACTGGAAAGTGAAAAACTGAAGACCCAACGTCTGCTGGAAGAATTACGCCAGGTCAAGAGCAGCAATGCCGCTGAAATCATGCGTCTGAAGAAGGAATTGAAAACAGTACGTGCCGTATTGCGTACTTATGTCATACAGATCGACTCTCTGAACCGCTTGAATGCAGAACTGACCAAAGAAAATCAGGAAGTCAAGAATAAATATTCGGCAGCAACAGCACAGATCAGCACACTTTCAAAGGAAAAGAAAAGTCTGAACGAAAAAGTTTCGCTTGCAGCACAGCTGGATGCTACCAATATTATCGTCAATCCGATGAACAAACGGGGCAAGACTGCCAGAAAAGTGAAAGACGTCAAAAAGATCTCCATCCAGTTTACAATCGTAAAGAATATTACGGCTGAAACAGGAAACAAGACATTGTATATCCGGATCGCCAAACCGGACAATGATATTCTGACCAAGAGCGATGCCAATACTTTTGCTTATGAAGACAGAAACATCGGCTACTCCATCAAAAAATACATCGAATATACCGGAGAAGAACAAACTGTTACGGTATACTGGAATGTGGAAGAATTCCTTCCCTCTGGAAATTACAGAGTATACATCTTTGCCGACGGAAATATGATCGGTCAAGGTTCATTCAGCATGAAATAAGATTTCGCATGAAAAGAACTGCTTTTTACCGTCTGATCTATGGAACGGTTATCTCCCTGACATTAATGGCATGTGGAGAAGACCGCTCGGGAGAATATTATGCATTGATTGCCAGCAAAACATGGATTTATGAAACCATGCAGCAGAATTATCTCTTTTATGAAGATATTCCTGCTGAAGAGAGCCTCGACTTTTTCCAGACTCCGGAGACCTTCCTGAAAAATGCAGCCTCCAGCAGGGATCAGAAAAACGGTACGTTGTTTTCTCACATTGACTCGGTGAATGTCTCCCGCGCCTTAAGCAGCAGCCCTACATTCGGATATGAAGCAGCCCTGATACGGACAGGAAGCGGAGACTACGCCATACGGGTGCTTTACACCCAGCCGGGATCTCCTGCTGAAGAAGCCGGATTAAAACGAGGAGACTGGATCATTGCAGCCAACAACAAAAAGATAGGAAGCGGAGATTACAGCAAATATGTATCTGCACCGACTCAATCATATACCTTCACTTTAGGCAACTATAACGGAGAAGGATTCGACACACTGGGAGTTACTGAAATCCCGGCTCCCCGGTATATCGAAGAAACCAACCTGATGAAGACCAGCTTTATCACGGCCGGAAACCGGACTGCTGCCTATATTCTTTACAACAGTTTCGGAGCAGATGATACCGAAACATTGCAGAATATGTTCGTTGAGATAGCTGCCCGCCAGCCCAATGACATCATTCTTGATTTGCGTTACAATCCGGGCGGATATGTCAGCACATCTCAACTGTTGAGTACTTTGCTTGCTCCCCAGAATGCCATGGGACAGACTTTTCTGAACATGACTTACAATGACAAAATTGCGAAAACGGAAAGTTATCTTTTCGAACCTTCGCTCATCCCCGGAGGAACACCTCTCGCCTACGAGAATCTATACATCATAACTTCAAACAATACGGCTTCGGCCTCTGAAATAGTCATAAACTGTCTGCGTCCTTACCTGAAAGAAAGACTTTTGCAGGTTGGTACAGCAACTTTCGGCAAGAATGTGGCACAAAGTCTATTTACCGATGAACAGAGCCCGCAACTGGAGCTGTGGCTGACAACTGCGTATCTCAGCAATGCCGAAGGATTCCAGGATTATTTTGACAACGGACTGCAGCCGGACTATGAACTCGCCGAGAACTATGCAGGAGAACTTGGAGAGCTGGGTACGGCAGAAGACATGTTGCTGGCACCTGTATTCACAAGAATGGCAACAGGAAGCTTCCCTGCCGGAGAAGATACAGCCACAGAGACAACACGTTCCAATCCGAATGTAGAGGTAACCCATTGTTCGATCAGTAAAAAGCCGAAACTGGCAAAGAATAATTTCCATTAAATTTTGGTTGCATTGACAATCTTTTCAACAAAATACTTGGGAAGTTTGTTAGAATGTCATACATTTGCACTGTTGCATAAGCAACCAAAAGAACACAAAGACCCAATTGGCCATGAAACGAATCTTAAGCCTCATCGTTTTTACTGGCATAGCTATCGGAAGCTATGCACAGCAAGTATTGACTCTCGACAGCTGCAGAACGCTGGCCCTTGCCAACAACAAGGAATTACGCATCTCACAGGAAAAGATCAATGCAGCCCGCTATCAGAAGAAAGCGGCATTCACCAATTTTCTGCCCAAGATTGATGTCATGGGAGCGTATATGCGTACGCAGAAAGAAATCTCTCTGTTAAGTGACGAACAGAAACAGACAATCAGCAACATAGGAACAGCTACCGGAGCACAGCTGCAAGAGGCCTTGCAGCAACTGGGGGCTTCAAACCCGATGCTGGGATCTCTGCTCCAGCCTCTTGCAGGAATGATCCCCGGACTCAGCGCCGGACTTAATGGCATAGGACAAGGTATCGTGGATGCTTTTCGTACGGATACCCGAAACATGACATTAGGAACCGCTACACTGACGCAGCCGCTGTTCATGGGGGGAAAGATCATCGCCTACAACAAGATCACCAAATATGCAGAACAGCTGGCTCAATCACAACATGCCACAGGCATGCAGGATCTGATTCTAAACACAGATCAGGCTTATTGGCAGGTCATTTCTCTGGTCAATAAGAAAAAACTGGCTGAGAGTTACGTTGAACTGGTCCGCAAGCTGGATTCAGATGTAGAAAAGATGGTGGCAGAAGGAGTTGCAACCCAGGCGGACGGACTGAGCGTCAAAGTAAAAGTCAATGAAGCAGAAATGACTCTGACACAGGTGGAAAACGGCCTGAGTCTTTCCAAAATGGTGCTTTGCCAGTTATGCGGTCTGCCTTTAGACAGTGAAATAAGACTGGCAGATGAACAAATGGAGAACCTCAGCCTGCCCAACGTATATACGGAGAGCAATGTGAATACGGCCCTGGCCAACCGGGAAGAATTGCGCAGCCTGGAACTGGCTTCACAGATCTACCGGCAAAAGGTCAATGTAGTCAGAGCAGACTTTCTTCCGTCTGTTGCATTCACCGCCAATTATCTGGTCACCAATCCTTCATTAATAAACGGATTTGAAAACAAGTTCCGCGGAATGTGGGCTGCCGGAGTTGTTGTCAAGATTCCGGTATTCCACTGGGGAGAAGGTATCTATAAGGTAAGAGCAGCCAAAGCCGAAGCCAACATTGCCCGCTATCAGCTGGAAGACGTCAAAGAGAAAGTCGAGCTTCAGGTTACTCAAAGTTCATACAAAGTAAACGAAGCGTCCAAGCGTCTGATAATGGCCGAGAAAAACATGGATAAAGCCAATGAGAACCTGCGTTACGCCAATCTCGGCTTCAAGGAAGGAGTAATTTCCACCAGTAACGTACTGGAAGCACAAACAGCTTGGCTGTCAGCTCAATCAGGAAAGATTGATGCTCAGATCGATTTAAAAATGAGTGAAGTATATTTAAACAAATCAATGGGAACTTTAAAATAACAAACAGATATGGCTGAAAAAACTCAACGCAACAATGTTTTGCTGGCTTTCATTACTTTAGTGGCCGTAGTTGCCGTAGTCAGCGCAATAGGCTTCTTTACTTTAGGAACTGAACCGGAAGTCATCCAGGGCCAGGCAGAAGCGACTGAATACCGGGTATCCAGTAAAGTACCGGGCCGGATCTTAAAATATTTCGTATCGGAAGGCGACCAGGTGAAAGCCGGTGACACGCTGGCTATTCTGGAAGCTCCGGACGTCATGGCTAAACTTTCGCAGGCACAGGCTGCGGAACAGGCAGCGCAGGCACTTAACGAAAAAGCAATCAGAGGCACACGTGCCGAACAGTTGCAGGCTGCCTTTGAAATGTGGCAAAAGGCCAAAGCTGGTCTGGAGATTGCTGAAAAATCCTACAACCGCGTCAACCGTCTGTTTGAACAGGGAGTCATGACTGCCCAGAAACGCGATGAAGCCAAGGCACAATATGATGCCATGGCGGCAACCGAACGTGCAGCTCATGCTCAATACACAATGGCCAAGAATGGAGCACAACGGGAAGATAAAGCCATGGCGGCAGCACAGGTGGAACGCGCCAAAGGAGCCGTTGCCGAAGTGGCTTCCTATATTGCCGAGACCTATCTGCTGGCTTCTGCTGATGGAGAAGTAACCGAAGTGTTTCCCAAAGAAGGAGAACTGGTGGGAACCGGAGCTCCGATTATGAATATAGCCCGCCTGAACGAAATGTGGGTTACATTTAATGTCCGTGAAGATTTCCTGAAGCAATTCTCCGTCGGAGGTGAAATCAAGGCTTATATCCCTGCCCTGGAAAAAGAAGCAACCTTTAAGGTTACTTATATGAAAGATCTGGGAACTTATGCTGCCTGGAAGGCAACCAAGACAACCGGACAGTATGATCTGAAAACATTCGAAGTGAAAGCCAAGCCCGTACAAGCTGTTGAAAACCTGAGACCTGGCATGTCAGCAATCTGCACGATCAATAAATAAACAGGAAATTATGTGTCTGCTCAATATTGCCAAACGAGAAGTTCTGCGCATCGCCGTCCGGCCGCTGTATCTGTTTTGCATGATTATTGCGCCGGTATTCTGTTATCTGTTCTTCACCACCCTGATGGCGAACGGATTGCCGACAGACCTGCCTGCCGGTGTTGTGGATCTGGACAATACTTCTACCACGCGAAATATTATCCGGAATCTGGATGCCTTTCAGCAGACACATATCGTAGCACACTATCCCAGTGTCATGGAAGCCCGAAAAGCTATCCAGCGGGGTGAAATTTATTCTTTTTATTATATTCCCGAAGGAACTACAGAAGCAACACTGGCCAGCCGGCAGCCTAAAGTTTCCTTTTATGTCAATTATTCCTATCTGATTGCCGGCTCGTTGCTTTACAAGGATCAGCGGACCATTTCCGAACTGGCAGCCGGAGCTGTCGGACGGGCAACCTTGTATGCAAAGGGAGCTACGGAAGACCAGGCCATGGCCTTTCTGCAACCGATTGTCATAGATACTCACGCGCTGAATAATCCATGGCTTAACTATTCGGTTTATCTCTGCAACACGCTGTTTCCGGGTATTTTAATGTTACTTATATTCCTGACCACCATTTATACCCTGGGAGAAGAAGTGAAAAACGGAACAGGCAGAGAACTGATGCATTTAGCTGATAATTCAATCACCAAAGTACTGATCGGAAAGCTGCTCCCACATACCCTTGTTTTCTTTGTCATTGCAGTATTCTATAATGTATATCTATATGGATATTTACATTATCCCTGCCACAGCGGAATCTTTCCGATGTTATTGGCCGGACTTTTACTGGTACTCTCCTCACAGGCCTTCGGTGTATTCCTTTTCGGCCTGTTCGGATCTTTCCGTCTGGCCTTGAGTGCCGCCTCTTTATGGGGAGTCATTTCGTTCTCCATTTCCGGATTTACATTTCCGGTTATGGCCATGCATCCGACCCTGCAGGCATTGTGTGTCCTGTTTCCTCTGCGGCATTATTACCTGCTTTATGTCAATTTTGCTTTAAACGGCTATCCGCTGATCTACGCATGGCAGGCAGTAGCAGCCTTACTTGTATTCCTGCTTCTTCCTTTCCTGGTATTAAAGAAACTGCGGACTATTCTGCTGCAATATGTTTATGTTCCCTAATAACACGATAACCTCATGAAAGAACGTTCATTCTCAGATATTATCCGAAACGGCCTGGCTGGATTATTCCACATCTTTGCCAAAGAACTGAAAGCCACGGTACGCGATGAAGGAGTACTCATCTTTTTCCTGCTGGTACCTCTAGCCTATCCGCTGGTGTATGCTTTCATTTATACCAACGAAGTGGTACGTGAAGTTCCTGCCGCAGTTGTGGATGACAACAATTCTACGCTCAGCCGGAAATATTTACGGTTAATGGATGCAAGTGCCGATGTGCAGATCCAGTCTTATTGCGCAGACATGGAAGAAGCTAAAAGTCTGATGAAAGAAAAAAAGGTATATGGTGTTATCCATATTCCAGAGAGTTTCAGCCGGGACATATCTCAAGGTCGTCAGACTCAGGTCAATATTTATTGTGATATGAGTGGTATGCTTTATTACAAAGCCATTCTGCTATCAGCGACCAATGCTTCTTTAACGGTCAATGAACAAATAAAAATCCAACGGATGGGAAATACAACCCAGCGGCAGGATGAGGTCAGCACAGCTCCTATTGAATATGAAGATATCTCTCTATTCAATCCACAGGACGGGTTTGCCAGCTTTCTGATTCCGGCCGTACTGATGCTGATTCTGCAACAGACTTTGCTGCTGGGAATCGGTATGTCTGCCGGAACAGCCCGGGAAAACAACCGCTTCAAAGATCTGGTACCGATCGGACGCCATTATGAAGGAACATTGCGTATTGTATTTGGCAAGTCTATGGCCTACTTACTGATATACATTGCGATCTCAGCATATGTTTTATGTGCTGTGCCGCAAATGTTCAGTCTGGTACAAATTGCCCAGCCTTCGACTTTGATGGCTTTCATCTTCCCTTATCTGCTGGCCTGCATTTTCTTTGCCATGACCTGCTCGATTTTCATCCATCACCGGGAAGCCTGTATGCTGGTTTATGTTTTCACGTCTATCCCGTTGCTGTTTATTTCGGGTATTTCCTGGCCGGGAGCAGCAGTTCCTTCATTCTGGAAAGTATTTTCCTGGCTGTTTCCCTCAACCTTCGGAATCAATGGATTCGTACAAATCAACAATATGGGAGCGACCTTGCAGGAAGTCTTGCCGGAGTATCGGGCCTTATGGATACAAGCCGGAGTTTATTTTCTGACAACCTGTCTGGTTTACCGCCGGCAAGTCATGCTCAGCCGCCGGCATGCCCTGGAACGTCTCCAGAAGTTAAGAAGCGGAAACCTCAGCCGTCGTTTCATCTTGCCTGTAATGATCAGCATGATCTGTATCAGTATTCAGGCTGCAGTTCCGGGTCCTGCCCAAAACGGCAAGACCGATTATCGCATTACGGTCAAAAAGTCAAACGGTGATCCACAGCTCGGAGTCTTTTTGAGAATCATGGGACGCACTCAGGAATATACTGGAAATGCTCAGGGAATCATTTCTTTTCAGGAAGAAAGCAGTAACAATATCTTCCGTACGGCAAATCTTTTTTTCACCGATGATAAAAAGACTCCGGTACTGAGCTTCCGGCTGAACGAAGCAGCTCAAGATACCATTATCTATCTGGATAGTCCGGAAGACCGCAGACTGTTCAAACAAAGCGGACAATTGTATCCGATTGAAGGATATGTACTGGACAATCAGGGAAAACCCATTACAGGTGCGGTAGTCAGCATTCAGGGTACTGGAAGAAAAGCCCTGACCGATGAAATCGGACTGTTCCGTCTCGATGCGGATTTCAGCCATTCCATAACGATACGTGCTGACGGTATGGAGAACCAGTCTCTTTCTATACAGCCTTTCTTACAGAATACTTCCGAACCTTATCCGATTCGTCTGCAACCTAAAGGCTCGAACCGCATCTACACAAGCGTAGAAGAAATGCCGGAATATCCCGGAGGCATGAAAGCTTTTCAGGAATATCTGGACCGGAAAATAACCTATCCGGAAGCTCTCAAGAAAAACAAGACGGAAGGTATTGTCATCATTCAGTTTGTCGTGGAAAAAGACGGAAGTATCTCAACTCCTCACGTAGTCCGTCCGCTGGAAGCAACACTGGATACCCTGGCGCTGAAAGCAATTCAGGAAATGCCCCGGTGGACTGCCGGCAAAGATCATGGTACAACGGTTAGATGCCGCTATTCTCTGCCTGTATCGTTCAAGGTTCCGGAAGAGAAAGTTGTTGCAACTCCGTCTTCACGGCGTAGACGACCGGACACGGCAGCCAAGCCTCAACCGGTACGCCCCGTATTCAAATTAGGATGGTTAAAGCCTCAGCCCCTGTTTATTCCTCCCCGGCCTGCCGTTATCCCGGAAAAGCTCCCTTTGAAATAAGGCAACAACATGTAATTTACCCGCATTTAAAGACATAACATGTCGTTGCTCTCATTTTATTGTCGTATCTTTGTCCGAGTATAACTGATAAAACCAAACAAAACCATGAAACGATTTTTCACCTTGCTGTTGTTGGCCATCTTTGTCACAGGCATACAGGCACAACAAAAAGTAACATTGCGGGACATCGCTCAGGGAACTTACCGGGCACAGGGTATCAGCGGACTGAAACCCATGCTGGACGGCGAGCATTACACCCAGATCAGCAGCGATCACAAACGAATTGTCAAATACTCGTTCAAGACCGGAGAAGAAGTCGGAACCCTTTTCGATGTGACCACGGCACGCGACTGCGACCTGAAGTCCTTCGATGATTATATTCTTTCTCCCGACGAAAAACTGATTCTGATCCAGACAGAAACCAAACCTATTTACCGCCATTCCTTCACTGCGGTATATTATATCTACAATGTCAAGAACAACAAGATGGAACCGCTGTCCAACAATGGTCCTCAGCAAGTTCCTCTTTTCTCTCCGGACGGTAACCAGATTGCCTTTGTACGCAACAACAACATCTATCTGGTGAAACTGCTTTTCGGTAACAGTGAATCACAAGTCACCAAAGACGGAGAATACAATCATGTACTGAATGGTATTCCAGACTGGGTATACGAAGAAGAATTCAGCTTCAACCGGGCTTTCGACTTTAGCGCAGACAGCAAAATGATTGCTTACGTACGCTTTGATGAAAGTGCCGTTCCTATGTTCTCTTTCCCCTGGTATAAGGGACTCGCACCGGAAAAGGCTTCCTATGCCACTTATCCGGGAGCATACGAATACAAATATCCGAAAGCCGGCGAAGTAAACTCCAAAGTCAGCGTACATACTTATGATATCAAGAGTCACGTTACCCGCAAAATGGATTTGCAGATAGACAGCGACGGCTATATTCCCCGCATCAAGTTTACATCTGATCCGGAAAAACTGGCAATCATGACTTTGAACCGCCATCAGAACCGTCTGGATCTGTACATGGCCAACCCACGCAGCGGCCTTTGCAAGGTAGCGATCCGTGATGAAGCAGAGCAGTATATCAAAGAAAGTGCTTATTCAAACATTAAATTCTATCCGGAACACATCGTTATGATGAGCGAGAAAGACGGATACAACCATCTTTATCTGTACACCATTGCCGGAAATCTTGTAAAACAGATCACAAAAGGACAATTTGAGGTTACCTCTTTCCTGGGATGGGATCAGAAAGCCAATGTCTTTTATTATGCCAGCAACGAAGGAAGCCCGCTCCGTACTGCAATCTATAAAATAGACGGAAAAGGCAAAAAGACTAAATTGTCTACCCGTACCGGAAGCAACAGTGCAATCTTCAGCACGAACCAGAAGTATTACATCAATACGTTCTCCAATATCAGCACACCGACACTGATTACCTTAAATGACAATCGGGGTAAAGAACTGACAACTTTGCTGGATAACAGCAAGCTGAAAGCACAGACAGCCCAGCTGAATATGCCGCAGAAGGAATTCTTTACCTTCCGTACAAGCAGTGGCGTGGAATTGAACGGATGGATGATGAAACCTGCCAACTTTAATGCCAACAAAAAATATCCGGTCATCCTGCATCAATACAGCGGACCGGGTTCTCAGCAGGTTATTGACCGCTGGGGAATCGGAAGCTTCGGCGACGGAGGCTTGTTTGAAGCTTATATGTGCGATAAAGGATACATCATGGTTTGTGTAGACGGCCGTGGAACCGGAGGAAGAGGAGCTGCTTTCGAAAAATGTACTTACCTGCAACTGGGTGTCAAAGAAGCCGAAGATCAGGTGGAAACTGCACGCTATCTGGGTACACTGCCCTACATTGACGGTAAACGAATCGGAATCTGGGGATGGAGCTTCGGAGGATATAATACACTTATGTCAATGAGTGACGGAAGCGGTGCCTTCAAGGCCGGAGTAGCTATCGCAGCACCCAGCGACTGGCGCTTCTACGATACTGTATATACAGAACGTTTCATGCGCACTCCGAAAGAAAATGCTGAAGGCTACGACGCCGGATCTGCCATCAAACGTGCTCCGCAACTGAAAGGAAGCCTGTTGCTGATCCATGGTACAGCCGATGACAATGTACATTATCAGAACTGTGCTGAATACAGTGAGGCGCTGGTACAGGCAGGTATCCAGTTTGACATGCAGGTGTACACGAACCGTAATCATGGTATCTTCGGCGGAAAAACCCGAGAACACCTGATGAACCGGGTAGCCAACTTCTTCATCCAGAATCTTTAAACCTCTTTATTCTGAAAGGCATGGAACACGTTAAGAAACCGGAATGGCTGAAGATCAGCATTGGTACCAACGAACGGTATACGGAAACCAAGAAAGTTGTAGACACCCATAAACTGCATACAATCTGCAGCAGCGGACGTTGCCCGAATCTTGGAGAATGCTGGGGAAAAGGAACCGCCACATTTATGATTGGTGGAGAAATCTGCACCCGGTCCTGCAAGTTCTGTAACACCCGGACTGGAAAACCTCTGCCACTGGATCCGCAGGAACCAGAAAGAGTGGCTGATTCCATCCGGCTTATGAAACTGAATCATGCCGTAGTTACTTCCGTAGACCGGGATGACCTGGAAGATCTGGGTGCTTCCCATTGGGCACGTACTATTGCCGCCATCAAACAAACCAATCCGGACACAACACTGGAAGCACTGATCCCCGACTTTCAGGGAAGAGCGGAACTGATCAGACTGGTTACAGATGCCCGGCCGAATATTCTTTCGCACAACATGGAAACTGTGCGAAGAATCAGCCCGCTGGTACGAAGTGCAGCCCGTTATGATACAAGCCTGGAAGTAATTCGACAGATTGCCGAAAGTGGCATCACAGCCAAATCAGGAATTATGGTCGGACTTGGAGAAACGGTTGAGGAAGTAGAAGAAACCATGGATGATCTGCTGGCAAACGGTTGCAAGATCCTGACTATCGGCCAATATCTGCAACCCAGCCGGAACCATTATCCGGTGGCGGAATATGTCACTCCGGAACAGTTCCAGGCCTATAAAGAAACAGGACTCTCTAAAGGATTTGAAGTTGTGGAAAGCGGTCCTCTGGTCCGTTCTTCCTATCATGCAGAGAAACATTTCCTGAAGATCAACAAATAGTGTCTGCAAAATCGGACACTTCTGACAACAGATTCGGATAATCCGGAGAAGCAGTCTTCCAACTGCAAAATTTCCAGATTATCCGAATTGTTTTTATCACTTTTCATAAACAAACAAGCTTTTCCTGTTGTTACATTCATAAAAGGAAAAACGAATGGAATTTTTATTGAAGCATAAAGACAAAATCGTATCTTTTGGCCTGTTGCCAACCA